>Ga0209489_102393_pt1 | contig 38301 bp, 18 predicted proteins | sample SiratrowhiteBW_FD_187527 | JGI IMG/M metagenome (GOLD analysis project Ga0209489, IMG submission 187527) | Root nodule microbial communities of legume samples collected from California, USA - Siratro white BW (SPAdes) (version 2) | ecosystem: Host-associated > Plants > Roots > Nodule | place...
TTTTTTTTTTTTTTTTTATTTTGTTTCCCTCGCAAATTGGGACTTACCTTTCAAACCGAAATCATTTCCCTTTGAAAAATTGTCTCCATGACCATGAAACGAAAACTTGCATGCAAAACAATGTGAGGAAAAAACATTGTACGAGCATGGGAAATATGCGGTGCATACAAACACAGCATTATTTGGCCATTCGCGGCAATAAAGCTTAACAGAAAATAAAAGGTGGAAAAGAGATGGTTTGACCACCCAAAATAAGAATAGATAAAGAACAGAAAAAATAGAGGCACCGCGTGAACTAAAGCCAGCTAATTATCTAGTGTCCAGCTAATTATCTAGTTTCATGTTATGCTATATAAAAACACGGGATTCAATTAAACTTATGTAGCACTTTCAAGTTAAATATAATTTGATTCATTTATAAAATGTAATTAAACACGTAAATGAAAAAAAAAAATACAAACATATAAAGTAAAAATTTCACGTCAAATCTTAAGAATTAAGTAATACCATGTGGAATGTTGCATATATAGTGTAATGAGACTCAAAAGGCTTAATTTTGGGTCATAATTAACTTAAGGTTCAAGAGCAATGATATTATATTTTTTTTTCGCGTGAGTTGTTAATATGTTTAAAACATGGAGTTTTTATACCGTGGAACTGATATTTCATTCATGCATAAGTTAACGTTATTGTTCTGGGCAACCATTATTTTAGACAGATGCAAAAAAGTTGTGTTGAAGCTAAGTATACGTGTATGGATATTTTGGCGATGTCACCAATTATTCCATGATTAATAATTTTAGATGGTTTATGACACGTGCTGTCTTTTAACTTACAGCTTACTGTCTTTGTTATATCATAAGCTATTTTTTTTTATATATGCGTTAAAAAATATTCAGTGTTAGGTTTGTTGCGTGCATGATACTGGCAGCATATTACAAAGCTATATGTGTTATTATTAATGTTCTTATTTCATGATATAATATAGGATAGTACATTAGATATGCAGTTGTGATTATGTACTTGTTATGCAACCTATATGTTTATTTGCTGATAAAAAACTCTCCTTGCATATTTACATAATTATAGAAGCTCACTCTTGCATAATGGTGATGTTTAATCCCAATACCACTTAGGGCACGACACCGTACTTTTAGTTTAAAAAGATTTTGCGTGACTGATAAATTTCAATTTAATAAATTTATTTATATAATTCCGTTAAAAAATGTAAAAGGAATATTTTAGAGTAAATTTAAATTTTTTTTTGGAGTGATGACATACTTAATTTCTTTTTCACTTTATAGAAAATAAATGAAAACTCATATAATTGAAGGAACTTTAGAATTAAACTAGTCTGCACCTAAAATTTGTTTTGGGGACCTTCTGCTCATCATTCCTGGAATATTTGGGAGCTTATCACAGACCTACTTTTCCACTTTTTGTCTGAAGTAGGTGTTGACTACACACACATTGAGACAAACGGGAAAAAGTAAAGAACTTGCCTGTTAGTTTAGCATTTTGGCATATGATCATAGTGGTCTATTTAAAGACCATAACTACTGTGTAAGTACTTCATGAGACCAAACTTTTATTTTAAAAGAATGTTGGCCAAATTCTTATCCAGAAAATTACAATTTAAAACAACACTTTGTTGGCTCAGAACTGACCAAAGAGATTATACTTACAAAAAATTATATACGGATAAAAATCGTGTATTATATACAGATTTTTATGTATACATCCAAGATTATATCTAAAATCAGTATTAAATATAAATTCCTATAAATAAATTATATCTATAAAAAAATCAATATTACATATAAATTTATATTCATATATAAAATCAATGTTATATACGAAACTACATTGAGATTTTTTAATATGAAAAATTTATATTCATGTATAAAATCAATGTTACGTAAAAAATTTAGATTTCAAAATCTAATATTAATATTATTATTAATATTTTTAGTATTATCATAATTAATATTAATATTAATATTGATATTGTTAATGTTATTATTAATATTTGATATTATTATTATTATTGATATTACTAATATTAATATTATTATTATTATTATTAACGTTTACAATAATGTATATGAAGGTTTGGATTTTAAATTTATTTGAAAACATTTCTTCATAGATTTTGTAATCCTAAACAATTTTTTGAAATATTGAAAGAGAGATTAATATCCAAAGCACAATTAAATTAACATAAAGTACTTTACTGAAAACATAAAAATATTTTTTTAAATGTACATAATATAATACGTAGGTCTATTAATAGTTGGGATTTGGCGAATTTAGTCCTAAAATGATTAATCTGATTGAAACCACACAATATATTTGTCAGTTTGTCTGATTATTTAACTTGTGTTTGAACTGAGAGGTTGAAATCAGAGAGTATAAAAGAAAGAAAAAATAAATAAATATAGAAAAAGAGTAGACAGTAAAGAAAAAATGAAAGAAAAAATTATAATTGATTTGATTTATATGATAAATTAAAAAATTATAAAGTAATATATTTATGAAAGGATCAAATTGTCTTTATTATTATAAATTGATTTTAATTAAATATTATATTTTTATTTATTTTGATAAATAATATTAATTTTGTTATTAATATTATCATTAATGATGATATTATTAATAATATTACTATTTACTTATTTTATAATTATCTTATAAAAATGAATAATAATGATATCCGTATGCTTTCATGATACATAAGCCAAAATAATAAAGAATTAGATATATCAAGGTTTTGTGCGTCTCCAAAACCTTCGCTAGTAAGGTTCTTGGATCGTTTAATTGGGTATATTTGATATTTTTTGTATAAAATAATTTTTAAATTCTCTTCTTTAAATTTTTGCTTACGTCTCAAATTAAAAAAAAATAAATACTGAATCTTTTTTATGTAATCGGTGCAAAATCTTGAGATCTTTAAACTTTTTTCACTCTTCTTACTTTTGTGTGTAATCAAATAGAGTATTTCCAATTGGTTTCTTTAGGATATTTATTAAAACGATAAATGAATAAGAAAGAATCACAACAGAAGAGAAAAATAATGGTATGAGAAATAAGATAATAAATAAAAGATCCAGGAGATACTAAATATAATCTAACTGGAGTGGTTAGGGTTTTCGAAAGAGAGATGAAAAAAGTGTAAGAATCATTAAAAATTAAAATGCCATGAGTAACTTTTTATTATGAATTATTTAAATATAATAATTAAAAAAATTATAGTACATATTCACTTTTCTTTCGTTCTAACCCTTTTTCAACAATAAAATCTACTCATTCTTATTCTATTATACTTATTTTGTCACTAACTTTTTAACCGTTCATCATTGACACAAAATCTCTAAAAGAGTAGAAAAAATTTTAGTATAACGAGTCTCGCCCCAATGTGATGTTTGGTTCAATTGAGTTGAAGAGAAAAAATGCTTTTGTCTCTGAGATATTAAAAAAATGGTAATCGGTCATTTTGAGATATTCATTTAAATAATATTTTTTTATGAAGATGTGTTTTCCTTTTTGGACTCTAATGAGTTAAATAATTTAATAAAACTATTTCAATTTCATTTTCTTAATACATGTATAATAAATCTTATACTATAATAATTGTAAAAATACATTAAAAGCATTTAACAACATCACAAAATTTTATAGTGTTTATATGATTTTACACGTGTAAATCACTTAACACGCAAATATTTTTTATCATTCTTATCTATTTCAAAATATGACCACGTCTTATGATAGTTGAGGAATTAAGAATTATTTTTATTATTTCAGATTTTTAAATAGAATAAATTTTATTTATTTTAAATCTCTTATTATTTTTATTTTTTATATCGTGGTTATTAATCTTTGAAGATTAATTTAAAAGAATGATTTTATCAAGTTATTTTATTATATAGCGAATTTTTAATTATTTTGAAATTAAACTTTTCAACTTGATAATTACTCAACTATTAAACTTAATAATTAAACTTTTTAATTATTAAGTTGAGTAACTGATATATCAACTTGATATAGTAATGTTTATAAATAAATTATAAATTTAAAATCGTTCATTTTACCTATATTTTTATATAAAATTTTATTTTTATTATCTTATTCTTTATATTTTTTATTATATTATAAAATGTGATGTATGTACCATGTATATGAATAAATAAAAAAAAATAGAGGTCCTAAAACTCCTTAAACCCCAAATACTTTAAACTCTAAATGCCTTAAAAAATCTAAACATTACTTTAAATTTCGTGCACGAATATATTTTACATAGAACACAGTTTTTTCAGTACACTTTTTATTGTAATAAAACAAGACGTTTGTTTTACATATAAAAGACAATAGAATTTTTAATCTTTCTCTTATTAAGCATAAAAAGTACGAGACTTTCTACAAGTATTCCTTTTCTTCATTTTCTTTCTAGACTAGATATACCCTAATCATAATTTAAAAAAAAATAACTTTTTAAAGAATATATTTTTTTCTCGTAAAAATGTTGTGGCTAATTTAAAACGTAAATAATTTTAAAATATGAAATTCTAACATATATCTTGGAGTATGTGATATTATTTTTCAATACGAAGAATATTAAAATATTATTTGTTGGAAGGAATTAAAAAAGGAAAAATTTAAAAAATGCCGTGATATATATGTTACTAGTTTTGACGAATTTTTATATTCTATCGAATTACATTAAATGTAACATATATCTTTTTTGTCTATTGTTTTCCACAAAATAATTAAACATTTAATTTTATTTGCTATATACATATATATTTCAATTTTTTTTATCTATTCTCTCAATTGTTGTCTTCAAAATCAAATTGGGATTCAGTATTTGTTTTTTTCTATCACAGAACAAGTATATGGCTTTAAAATTTTAAACTATACGGTGACATGAATAATTAAGTTATTAAATAAGGATACCTTATTTTTTTATGATGACATCTTACTAATTAAATATTTTGCAATATGTTTTATGTTTGGATAAATTTTAAACATGAAAAACATGGAAAGAAAGAGACAATAGTGTTTAAGTCATTCATGTAAGTTTTGGCAGAAAGAAAGGGAAGAAAATAATAAAAGAGAAGTGAATTGAAGTTGTTTGTATTAAAGTAAAAGGAAGTAAATAAAGAATTTGATTGATGTGATAAAATAAATTTAATTACATATTAATAGGTTTAAAAAATAATTTATGAAATTAAATATATTTTTAAATTTAAATAACTTTTAATTAAAACTAAAATTTATTATAAATTTTAATAAAGTAAAAGTTTATATTCTAAAGTAATAATAAATAAATAAAATGAATTAATTTAAATGTTAATATCAAATAAAATAATTGATTTTAATATATTATTAAAAGTAAAACCTTAAATATTTATTTACTACTGTAATATTTATCTAAAAATATAATTATTAATAAAATAAATTATATCAGAAAAGATTAATGGATTAAAGATAATGATACAGTTAATTATATGTATAATATTAACCCACATAATCGATTATATAAGTTTATTGTTTAAGTTGAATGAAAAAATGAAAACGTTAATTAAGGTGGTTTTGTGAAGTAATAGGTATAGAAATGGTAGTAGTTGTGGGAATTTTGACATTGAGAAGTGGCGGGGTTGGTGTGGAAGAAAGAAAGGAGCGAAGGATGATTTAGATTGGGTGGCATTGTGAGCAGAGAGGACAGATGAAATGACCCACCAAATAAACCTCTCTTTGTCCATATCCACAGTGGGCGATGGGTTGTTACCCATTCACCCTGTCACTCCAACACTGTATCTCTAATCTGTCCTTTTTTTTCTCATTTTTCATTCAAATCAAAAATTTTAAATAAACCATTTTTTAAATTAGAGTTATTGTACTGTGTGAAGTGACTGCATGGGCAGATAGGTCCTTCCTGTCAAATCTATCTCTAGCTACGTTCTCTGTCACAGTAAAAATTTAATTGGTAAATAAAAGGGTTTTGCTGTGAGTTTTTGCTTATCCGAGTTCTGATTTCTGAATTCTGAATCCTTTCCCACTTCCCACTCTAGTGCCCATGCTCACTAGATTCAGCTACATAGCTACCTCCTCACACGCTTTCAAGTTTCCAACGCTCTTACGCACAGACACGTTCAGACCCTCACCAAAATAGTTATATCTTCCTCACATTTACATTCCCATCTCTTTCCTTTCCCTTCCATATTCTCGAGATTCTCGCTATTAAATTATCTTACGCCTTCATTCTGGGTTTAAGATAGGGTTTAACGAGGGAGAGCGGTAATAGTAACTCGTGGAAACTAGAGAGTTTTTGAGAAAAGAAAAAAGGAAGAGAGAGAGTTTTTGTGTGGAGGCAAACCAAAAGACGTGGTCTTTCTCATTGATATTTTCGCAGATCCCTATGGAATGAAGTGGGTGCTCCCCAATCTTCGCTTGCCGAGAATTCATTCTTTTTGCTTAGTTTAAAGAGACCAGTTTTGTTGTGTTCGGAGAGAGACAGATTTGTGGTGAACTCATACAAGGATATGAGTTGGGTTGGTAGAGGAGAAAATTTTTTTGCATTGCTGTAGCTAGACAACAAAACAACAGCCAAGTTTTCTTACGCAGCAAAGGAAGCACGAGTTTTTCTTCGTTCAACATGATGATTATTTTATTTGCCAAGCAATGATTGCCTTCCATTCCTTGTTCATAGTGTAGCCATTCCAAGCCTTTTCGGGTAACTAAAAAGAAAGAATACAAAAGCACGAAGATGAAGGGCGTGGATGAGAGTAGTACCGATGATGGAAACAATCATAACTGGTTGGGGTTCTCTCTCTCACCCCACATGAAAATGGAGAATACTCCAGCAGCCCCTGTTCCGACAACCTTCTACATGTCCTCTCCTCACATTTCCAGCTCAGGAATCTGTTACGGTGTCGGGGGAAATGGTAACTTCCATTCTCCTCTTACCGTTATGCCCATCAAGTCTGATGGGTCACTTTGTATCTTGGAAGCTCTCAATAGATCACAATCACAAGGTTGGCTTTCGTTTCCATTTTTAATTACTTTTCTTTTTCTCTATAAGATAATATTTTGTGAAGATATTTTTTTGTCATGTATGGTACTTTAATAACTACTACGTGTGACTTTGGTTGCATTATTGAAGTGATGGTGCCAAATTCTACGCCTAAATTGGAGGACTTTCTTGGTGGTGCAACTATGGGAACTCACGAATATGGGAGCCACGAGAGAGGGGCAAATGCAATGGCTCTGAGTCTAGACAGCATCTATTATAGCACCCAAAACGCTCAGGCTCAACCCAACAGAGGCACTCTTTCAGAACCCTTCAGGCAACAAGGGCATATGAACGTCCAAACGCACCCTTATTACTCAGGACTTGGTTGCCACGGGATGTATCAAGCACAGTTGGAGGAAGAAGCAAGGAAGGAAGCGCACGCTTCAGTTTGCAGCTCGCTGATGCCTCACATGACAGAAAATAGTTTGAAAAACTGGGTGGCTTCAAGGGAATATTCAACTCATCAGCAGATTTTGGAGCAGCAAATGAACTGTGGAATGGGGAACGAGAGAAGTGACATGTCTCTCAGAACTGTGGGGTGCGGCGAGTTACAGTCACTGAGCTTATCGATGAGTCCTGGTTCTCAGTCTAGTTGTGTCACTGCACCTTCTGTGACAGAATCTGTGGCTGTGGATGCGAAGAAGAGAGGGCATGTAAAGCTGGGTCAAAAGCAACCAGTGCACAGGAAATCTATTGACACATTTGGGCAGAGAACCTCTCAGTATAGAGGTGTCACAAGGTCAGTTTTCCATCTTCATTTGTGTAATTTGTTACCAATTTTTTTTTCTTTGTATAGTCTATTATTATTTTTTGTAATAAATATTGTTAATTGAATCCCTGTGATTGTTTTCCAACAGGCATAGATGGACTGGTAGGTATGAAGCACATTTGTGGGATAATAGTTGCAAGAAGGAAGGGCAGACTAGGAAAGGAAGGCAAGGTTAGTGAGAAAGAAAAGTAGTGGTTGACATTTTTGTTATTTTTTTGGAAGTATTCTTCTCCATTAAAGTTATTTGGTCCCTAATCTGACATGTGCCCACTAACTTGTGTAATGTTTTGGCCTTTTACCATGACGATTAAATCGAATTTTGCATGATGCAGTATATTTGGGTAAGTCCTCACCCACTTAAAGCTTTGCGTTTTCAACACTCTTGCTACTGTTTCTAATTTTTTACGTGGTCAATTTTGGTTTTGATCTTAGGGGGTTACGATATGGAAGAGAAAGCTGCAAGAGCCTATGATCTCGCGGCTCTTAAGTACTGGGGACCTTCAACGCATATAAACTTTTCGGTATATTTCGTTTTTGGTAATTGTTTTTGCTTCATTCCAAGCTTTTGTTCGTCGGAATCCCATTCTTTTTGTTCACTTTGGCAGATTGAAAATTACCAAGTTGAACTTGAAGAAATGAAGAACATGAGCAGGCAAGAATATGTTGCACACTTAAGAAGGTACACATCGAATAATTAACAATTATGTAGGCAAAAGCTACCAATTATTATATGATAATCATGATAACGGAATATTTGTTTGCTTTGCAGAAAAAGCAGTGGATTTTCAAGGGGTGCTTCAATATACCGAGGGGTCACAAGGTTCGTGTGGTTCTGTTGACCCCCACCCTCCTTTTTATTTTTTCATTAAGATCAGTGACACTTTTGTTTAGAAAAATCAAGTTAAGTTCGTTTTTTTATGCTATGTAGGCACCACCAACATGGAAGATGGCAAGCAAGGATAGGTAGAGTTGCTGGGAACAAGGACCTATACCTTGGGACATTCAGTAAGTCCTAAATTACTGTCAATTCCTAATTGAAAGGGGTCTTATCTAAACATTTGTATAGTAAATGTGATTATGCTATTTTGGTGTATTTTTAAGCTTGTAGCTAGTTAAGAAATTTTGGTGTATTTTTAAGCTTGTAGCTAGTTAAGAAAAGTAACTTCATACGGCATTTATTTGATTTCTGTTGCAATCTCTCTTTTCCCAAACACCAGTGACTATTAGTGCTTTTATAAGGCTGACCATAGCGCAACTTTGAATGCAACGTGCCACCTTTTTTTTAAGGCTGTTCTCTCGCTCATAAAATATGATAGAGAAGATAAAGGGTATCTTCACAGGAATACGTTTTAAGGAAAGTTCAAATTTTTGGAATGCCCTTTCCATTTTTGAAAATTTAAATTAAGTTAATGTTTTTTTTTTATTTTTTTTCTTTTAGGCACTCAGGAGGAAGCCGCAGAAGCATACGATGTAGCCGCAATCAAATTCCGCGGCGCAAATGCAGTCACGAACTTTGACATTTCAAGATACGATGTGGAGAGAATCATGGCCAGTATTAACCTTCTGGCTGGTGAGCTTGCAAGGAGAAATAAAGATAATGACCCAAGAAACGAGGCCAGTGACTCCAATATTGAAAACAATAACAAGGGTGTGGCGACAAGTCAGAGCAACGAGGAAATGGTTCAAGGTAGAAACAGCAATGAAAACGATTCAGAGTGGAAAATGGTTTTGTTTAATCACCCTTCACAGCAGCAACAGTCAAATGGCAGTGAGCAAAAACTAATGAACTGCGGAAATTATAGAAACAGTGCATTCTCAGGGGCCCTACAAGATCTCATTGGGATCGATTCGGTGGACGTGTGTAGCAAAATTGGGACTCATTTTTCAAACGCGTCCTCGCTGGTGACCAGTTTAAGCAGCTCAAGAGAGGCTAGTCCTGAGAAAACGGGTCCCTCGCTTCTGTTTCCAAAGCCCCCAATGGAAACAAAGATTGTGAACCCCATTAGTACTAGTGTTACGTCTTGGTTACCCTCACCAACGGTTCAAATGAGGCCACCTCCTGCTATTTCTTTGTCTCACTTGCCAGTTTTTGCTGCTTGGACTGATACTTAAGAAAGATAGATCCTTTTCAGTTTTCACATTATGCTGTGTTGCTTGCTAAGTTGCACTTTTTTTCTTTTATCCTATTTTCATTTTGTTTTTATCTGATCGTCTAAATTTAAAGTTTTATTTTCGCATTTTAAAGTGTCTCTTTTTGACCAAACTCGCTACTTTGTCAGTTTTCTTACACTCCCATGTGTGGTTAATCTCAATCTAGTATGACAACGGGTCAGAGGTTGTGACCAGGTTATAGATTACGAATTGGGTAATGTAATAATATTAATAAGGGGTTAGAGTAGAAAAATTAAATTGTAAAGATCAAATCAAAACTAAAAAACTGAAAGGAAAGAAAAAACGTTCCTTAGTCATGTTATATCATGCATGCAACAGGAAAAGGATGGGGTGTTGTAGTTTGAAGGGATGACAAGAAATGGTGTGATGAAGGGAAAAGTGGGTTATGAGGTAACATTTGGCGTTCGCACTGTGCGAAGACGTGAGTGGAGGAATTTGGGGAATTAATGGAAGGCAGGTTGGGGCCACCTATCTGTCATCTTTATGTAACAAGTTTAGCATGGGCTTTACATTCATAGCCTTTTGGCTATGTGTTGGAATGGAAATATTCATATTTGAGGGAAAGAATTAATTGAAGGGGGGGACTAATGATTAAATTCCATGAAATGATGTTTGGCAAAATGGAAGTGGCCCTTGCATTATTGAATTTTCTTTTTGGAGTTGCATTTTTTCTGGGTCCTCTAAGTACAAAATGAGCTCAATGTTTCCCAATAATACAATGAGACCACTACTTTGACCACATTATCTCGTTCTGTTGTTGCTAATGTGTTCCTCGTTCTGGATAATACTATCATTGCATAAACTGTTCTTATCTCAGCTTTCTTCAAAGGCAGCTAATTCTCCATTTCGCTATTCAAAAAGAAAAGGTGATCATCAAGGAGATTCTTGCATGAAAGGTTCTTGTTGGTTACATTGTCATAATTACATGGGTACACCACTAATGTTTTTATTATTATTAAAAAAGAAAGGTGGCTACATTGTTAAAAAAATTATAGCTTTTTCTCATTCCGATTGCCGAAATCCAGAGAAGGGTATCGGAACTAAAAGGGTTTTCATGTCTTGATGTGATGCTTTGGAGCCTTAATACAAGTTGAGTCCATCCTGTTATCAAGTGTTTTCCCACGTGTGAGAGTCTCCCTCGTGTGTAAGTATTTGTGCTTGATTGCACTACTATTCTTGATTCTTGACCATAATATGGAACGACAGCGAGGAATCAGTGCCGGGAAAGCTGGAAGTAGCTCAATCCTCAAGTTGGGAATAGCTGTTCCTTTGCATGATCTTTCATAATCAGTTTATAATCCGAATTATTTTATAAACCGTTCTTAACACGAGAAAAAGACAGGTTCTAGTGATTGATCCAAGGTACAGGACAAATGAGTTGCCAAGTTAAGGAATCGGTTCCTGTGTGAAATTTTGCTATAATATTAGTTCTGTAAGTAAAATTAATCTCAGGCATAGTATGTGAGTTAAACGATATGTGATAGAATGAAAAATATAATAGTTTTTTTTTTTAAATAGCTCAAACAAATTTACTTAGACCATCTATTACATAATCAAATAGTGAACAATTAGATAGATAATAAAAAAGAAATAATTATAGCTTAGAGGAGTACCGATTCACTTGTTATTTCCTTTAGAAATAGTTTTCTCTAAATTATTTGTTTGCGAAATGGTGGAGCCATGTCAAATAGAGGGTTAGGTACACAAAGTACTATACTCATAACTTTGGACACAACAAATAGTTAATTAAAACACACAATAATAAGCACGGCATGTTGCATGTATGGTTAATAAAGCAATTCCTACAGTTCCAAATCATACTTATGTGGGGCTGGTAATTGCATCCAGCAAATGTACAAGGAGCATCATTAATGATATGGTAGGGTGCCATCCATCAACATCATTAAATAATAATTTACCTTTTTTCCTAAGACAAAATGCATATTTATTGAGGTGTCAATTAACCAAATCCGATCCTTACAATTGCTAACATTGTTGACATGAATATAAGGATGAAATGAAAAAAATATTATTTTTTATCTATCCTTTCAATTTTGAAAATTTTTAAAAAGAATGAGAAAAGGATTTATAATTTCTAGATTATGGGGATTAGAATGTCCCAAGACTTCTTTATTCGCTTGTCTTTATTTACAGGGTGATGTACAATAGTATATATTATATATATATTTTATATATATATATATATATATATATATATATATTTCTCTGAGGAACTACAAAAGTGAGCTTTCTCTTTACCTAAACAAACCAAACAATTTTTCCTTCCCTCCCCTTTATAAATTTTCTCCACACATGTTCCCTCGACTGAACCAAAGGTATTGAGCAATTTTACTCGTAATTTGTTAGTATGACCCCATACTTGTGTCTTCTTGGAGTTTTAACATGGTTGGTTTGATTAAAAATTATTTTAGTAATATGTAATATTTTTCATTCAGTTGATTTTTTTTTTACCAATTAACATAAATCATTTTAATTTAAAATTAACTTAACCACTTTCATCAATTTCGAAAATTCTAACTAAATTATAACTTAATGTCCAATTTAATTTTTCTTACAAGCAGAGGGAATAATAGTGTATTTGTACCTTTCTCATTAATGAACTATTTCAATGATTTAAAATTCTGGGCCATTTGTCCATTTGAGGGGTATAAACCTAGCTGTGGGAAAAAAAGGTGCAATTAATTTCATCTTATCTTTTCTGTACCCAAAATAATGTGTGCGGAATAGAAAAGAGATCTTTGCTGTGAGAAAGCAAAAGTAAGAATGTCTAAAACTGATGCACAGCAAGAAGTAGATTGCACTAAAAGCAAAAGGCTAAACTAGAATAAGAATATTGATGGTCAAAAAGCTAGCTAGTGTTGTGTAAAAGAATGGAAAGTAAAAGATGTACCTCACTCTCGACACAGGAAAAAAAAGTAAGATCCACTTCAGTTTTATTGTTTTTCTTTCTATCCATAGAAATTAGTCAACAAATATGATTACAAATCCAATTGTTGTGGACAGCTTAAGCAAACAAACACGAAAAAAAAAATCACGTAGGACAACTTTGGAAAAGTAATTGCACAGGAGCTAGATTATGGTGCCAGTTTATCAGAATTTGAAAACTTAGTGAAGAAAAATTCAGGGTTATATGTACGTCCATTGTTGCTGCATTGAACATTGAAAGGACTTGACGATTGGATATGCAATTAAAGAACATGAATGCGGTAGGTGTGGATTCAAAATGAGTATAATTAAAGTTGAATAACAAGGCACATAGAGAAGAAAGATGAAGCTAGTTAGCACGTAGCATGTTTCATTTGAGACAAGATATGAAAGCATAGGTCAAAACCAACGGTTCATGAGCTTCCCTTTGAGTTTAAGGTATTCCATATCCTTTTCTAATGTATCTTATAGTCAAAAACATTTGCATGATTTAAGGCTGGTAGTTGCTCTCTAACATAACCTTTGAATAAGGCTGCACAATGTTCATTCTCATATTTCACACAACTGAATTCTTACTATATTTAACCCAAAAGCTCTGTTTTTTCTTCATGATTCTTGTTTATATAGTGTTTAAATTGTTCATCTTTATTCAAGATGTATTTGGGTAAACTTTTTAAAAATATTTTTTTTAAAAAGAAAAAAAAATATTTCATAAATCTTTAACTTGCATTTAAATTAAAATACGTTTCCGAAAAAATAATACAAAATAACTCTTGTAAACTAGTTTACACTTAACTTGAAATTATATTTTTTTTTTTTACTTTTAAAAGAATTTATAAAATAATCTTATTTAACCGTCCTCTTAATGTGAAAACTTTTACTTATTTGTACTTTGCTCTCCTTCATTATGCTATATCACTGTTGCATGAAAAAAAGAATTACATTAAACAACAATATTAATTTATGAATTTCCAAATTCATGAAAACCTAACTTTTTTACTTATGGTTGGGTGCTATAGGTAAATATCTTAAATGTGGAAGAGCTGTAAGGTCCCCCAAAAGATATAGATAGAGATACAAAAACAGGTGCATGCATTGTAACAGAGATGGTCCCCAAAACATGGTGTAGCCTTATCTTTTATTACAACTTGATTGAAACACCAAATTAGATGTCGTATTCTTCAACAATAGGACCGTAGTAGGGGACCAAAATATAACGTTGTGAATGTTTTTGTGGCATTACTGAAAGAGAGAGTATAATGTGTGTCTCCTATGGACAAGCCATGTTTCTTCCAGGGAGGCCTATGATACTATAACCCTGTTACAGTCACTGGCTCATTCTTCGAAACCTCTCATCTCGTCTCAATTTGGTCCCTTCTTTCTTTGCAGGTGGCTCTCCGGAAATGGTAGCATGCAATGAAGTGGCTACCGTTTTCCCCATACATTGTGGTGCTACATCAATCTGTTTCTTTTGATGATGTTTTTGTTGTACCATGTTTTGTCCAATAGGAGAACTGGGATCCATGTGTTTCTATGAAATTAAATAACACATACCAAATAAGAACATAAGTATGCAAACAAAAGTGGAAAATCAAACAAACAAAAACTGTGAAGTGAAGATATAGGGCATGGCAGTAACAACTCCTTTGTAAGTCAAAACACTTTTTATGCTTCTTTAATATCTGTTTCAAATGAAAGTTCAATGGAAAAAATTATGGTAGCAGTTATGTTTTAAGGGTATTGAAAAAAAATGTGTGTATCAGTGATATTTTTATTATATTGTTTTTTTATAAAAATCCAGACTAGTTTGCATTTTTTTTTTAAAAAATAGTTTTAATCAATTTTAGTTATTTTTTTATTTGTTTGATTTTGAATACTTTATTACTACATCCTATTGTAAATTTAAGTTGTTTTACTTGAATTTCAGCGCATCCAAGTCATCTTTTTTATATTTATTTTTGCGAAAAAGTCCCATCTTGTACGTTATTGGAATTTTATTTACAAAACAAGAAAAATTGTATGTATAAAATATCGTCTGATAGACAAAAAGAAAATCATTATACTCGTAACTGGGAATTTGTTTTGGTGCAGATCGAAAAACACTGTTATAAAAATATAATTTATTAAGAAGATATTTTTTTTATAATTATACACTTAATATCATAATAATTATTTTTTTTAGTAGTAACTATTTTTTAAATTATATTAATTGTTTATTATCATAAAAAATACACACTTGTGAGACAGTGTATGATGGTAGTATCAATAATTAAGGTAATCAAGAAGAAGAAAAGAAAAACGCGGGAAAGAATAGATAGGTGTCAACGTCACGTATCTAAGTAAGAATCTTTGGCTACTGACACAGTTGCCTCGTGATCTCGTTATTGTTTTGGCATGGTTGTTGTTCTTTGTATTTTTTTTTAAGAATTTAGTTTTTATGTTACTGAAAAAACCTAAAATAAAAATAATAGAAAAATATGTCATTTGTCTTGAGTAAAAAATAGTATCGTTACGAATAATATGACTGTAATTTTACCAATTTTACACCCATTGAACTTGTTTTCTTGTGTGTGTTCAGATGGAAAGTGTCTCACCCAATGATCCAAAACATTAGAAAGTGCTTTGAAATTAATATTTTCTTCTTAAGGTTTTATGTGGTTGCTAGTTCTTTATTCTAAGTATGCATATGATTAATAAAATAATAAAAAGTTAGTTAGGAAGTCACCCTGTACAATTTTTTAACACAATACATGAGGTGTCAAAATCTTTATTCAGTCAATAATCGTAAAATTGTTTAATCTAAGCTGTTCACTACAGCTGTTAATGGAAATATAATTTACGAGGTGATGTAATTATAAATAGATAAAGATTAAAAACTTTTATGAAAGGTGGTTTCTTTTGGAAGAGACCACTTGTTTAATATGTGTATATTTATGAGGTTTTGAAATTTTTCTTAACTCCTACAAGAATCCTCCTTTACATACAATATTATGTGATGTGTAATTCCACGCTAAACAAACATATGTCTAAATAAGAATTGAACCATAATTCGTGACATTGTTTAATATTTCCAAAATGCTCAATCTTTTCCATATTGAAAGGGCGTAGGTCACACAGCTTAACTTTCTGTAACTATAAAAAAATGTTGTGATTTAGAGATAAACTTGTTATAGAGAAATCTGGCTCACGATATTTTCTTGGTGTACGAAGAAATTCTCAGATAACAACTATCTTCATATTTCTAAACTAATTGTGGGCCAATAAATGTGAAGCCCATAATTGTGTTAAACTTGATAAGTTAAGGGGATTTCTTTTTGCACTCCTAAATTTTCCTTTTGCACCGACGTCATTAAAAAATGGCTTATAGATATTTTTTTTCTAGTTACTTAATTCCCACTTCTTGTTGTCAATATACTAGTTCCTCCCATACCCTTGAACCCGTGTTTGATTATGCTCCAAAAGTTGCACTGTGGTATTGAGTTGCACAAGTTGGAGGACCCGTTTAGGCTTAGAGAACACGCGAAAGAGGTGAAGTGAAACCTAAGTAGCTCGTGCTTCGAATTTATCATCGTTATGATCGATTTCTATATGCCTTTGTCCTATAAATGATTTCATGTTTTGCAATAGGAAAGTTCTTTTCTATTGAATAATATGAAAGCGCTTATTTTCTATAAAAAAAATGACTACTGGATTAGGATTAGGTAATTTGGAAGTAATCCGATATATAGTTTTTTAGTTTTAAATTAAGAGATTTCCAAATTTATAATCCAAAAAAAATTTTAAACCGAAAGACAATTGAGAATTTTAATGAATTTTAGTGTTTATGGGAGTGCAGAAGAAAAGTATGGGAGTGTAAAACCAAATTACCCATTAAAATACTAAAAGAGTCCCACTTAGAAATTACCCCGAAATCGACTGGAGTCGCTTCTTCCTACACCTCCATGATTTCCTTCTTCATCCCAACAGAGGAAAGAATATTACTCTTTCATCCTTTCAAAATATAAAAATTATATTTTAAATTATATAATTCATAATATAAAAATTTGTATCTCAGTAATTTAAAATAGAAAATATATTATGAAATCTAAAATATTTAAGTTTTGGATTCTGTAATTTAGGAAGTTCTTGGATCCATCATTCTCGAATTTAATCTTTTAGAAGGGTATTTTTAATACTTTTAGAAGTACGGGGGAGTGCAGGTGGAAATCATGTAGGTGCATGAAGAAGCCGCCTCAACTGGATAGTTCCACCAGAAGAAAATGGACAAAAATGGGCTAGTATAGAAGTGTGAGGCTTGGATTCACAAAGTCCACACATCACCTTCATGTAATAAAATCGGAACTATGAACTCGAGTGAATGTGAATGAAGTAGTTTGAAATTTTTTGCAAATCAAAGTTATGAACCTTTTTGAGAGAAACTCTTTTAGAAGCAAATTTTAATAACCGACTTTTCAAGAATAGTGAGAAATGAAATTCTTAGTTAAAATTATTGATTCTTTAAGGCCTATACAACCAAGTTCCTATTTAATGGTGTAATAAAATGTTGTCTCTTTATTATGTAATGTAACCCATAACATTAATATGACTAATAACCAAAGATAAAATAACTAAGTAAAGTTTAAAAGCACTACACAATTGACACTAGTAAATGATTAAATCGAATACGTATTGATCAATTGAATTTTCCATCACTGATATTAGCACAATTATTAGTTAAAAATGTTATTAATAAAAATCAAAATAAATTAAAATACATACAATAATGTATTAAATATTTATATTGATTAATTTTCATGTACTTCATTTTTAAGATTATAATGCATCACACAATGGCTGTAGGGAGAGAGGCTCAAGGATGCTCATACCCTTAATTCTTAAAATGGAGTGTCAAGACTCTTCCAAATATTTGCATAAACCACAACAAGAATCTCAAACATAGATCCCATTATTTCGAGCTTCAATTATTAAAGAATAATTTTTTTGTATTATTAAAACAATGGATCTTCAAAATGTGTCTCTAATGTAAAGTATTAAACTCTAAAAAAATATTCAATTATTTTTTCATTTAAAGTATTCAAATACCTAACATAGGCATACATGTATATGTATTTTGCAAGAATGCCCAAATACAATTAAAAAAAAATCAAATAAAAATGAGGGGAAAAGCAATATTAATGCAGAATTATTTAACAGCAACAAATACATGGGGAAGTAGTTGGAAGTTGCTATCTGTGTTCTAAAATGATGCATGTCAGATTTCTGTCTGTGTCTTTCTCTTTCTAGTTCACTATCAGCTTGTGTTGTTTGTAATAATTTACAAAAAAGTGGATTATTGTGTTATCCTCGATGTTTACGCACGTGATCACACGGCGAAGGGTACTCAACACAATCATGTACCTTTCACAAGTCATTGAAGGATTGTGAAGGATTTGATGATTTGGTCGTTTTCTCATAATTCACCGCAAGATTTCCTCTCCTCTCCTGTCCTCTTTTAAATCAAAACTAAGTTCTCCATTTTTGTTTATTATGTTATTAAGAAACAATTCTGATGGGGTTATTTTTATAAACCTGATATCCAATTTTCTCTTCTCTGACGGGAGGAAAACACATGACTTCTTTGGCTAAAGAACACATGTAAGAACTATTGGAGATTCACTTGGTTTGAACCTTCAAACCTTCGGGTCTTGCCCCAATTATAGTTGTATTGAATCAAATGGAGGAATGAGAATCTTAGTTATTTTTTTGTTTAGGTTTGGTTAGGCCATAAGGCTTAGCTATCAGTTTATCACGTTCCTTATCCATGTCCACTTTATGCTCTGGAAGGTTCGCTTTTCTGTCTGTGCAGGAGCTTTCTTCCTGAAGATTATACTGTTAGACCTGATCCTACTTTGAAGGAAGAAAAGTAACTAGCTAGTGACTCACGAAAACATTATTATTCCTTTTGCTTTGTGTCAATGCCACAATAAGAAGTGTATTCTTTACTCTATCCTTCTATCGCTTCTATAAAGCTGCCAAATTTTGTTCGCTGCCACAATATGAGTGCCTTCTTTTACTCTATCGTTCTCTGGGTCTTTAAAGCTGCCAAAATTTGTTTCTGTTTACTCCTGCAAGATATCTCTCGTGCCTACGTAGTCAAAATTCACTTTTCCTTTAATCATGATGAATGCACTTGTTTATTTTCAACTCTAGTGTTATCTAGATTACACATACCACCTTCGAACGGGATCTTCCTCTTTGACTGATATGAAGTTAGATACATTTATGTAGGTTACTTTCTCTGTTCTAGGTGTTTAATCACCACGGATTTAAGAGATGGGTGGTCTTGAAAATGCACTGGGGCATCAAAGTGTTTCAGAAATGATAGTTATGCCTTCAGGCATTGCTAATCCTTTTCTTGCTTCTACTTCTTCTATCTACTGGTTCCATTCAGTCAAATTTTTAAAGGTAATAAGAAACTTGAGCAACCGATAAAAATACCTATAAATTTACAGTTTACTTTGTATATTCTTATTACCCTATTGTTTTGGAAACCACGATCAACTTCTGAAAAGGAAACCGCACCTGGTGAACATAAAAGAAAGCTAGGAGCTAACTATAATTCTATTTTCGGTTCAAATAAGGTAGGTCCATTGTGTTATGTTTCTATCCAACTCAGTTATGATGTAGAGTATTTCATTGACTTGTTCGATTGAGGAAGCTAATGCGTGAAATGATTTCAAAAACATTGTTTAGAATGCTGTGGGGGAAGCAATTAAGGATTCTGCTGGGAAGAACTGTGGTGATGTGAAGGAACAATGTAAAAAGAAACCAAAAGTCGAACAAAATAGTAGTGCAAATTTATGTAGAAATTAATCTCAGAAGCAAAGAAAAATAACTCTGACAGTAGAGAAGCTCCCAAAGAAAATTTCTTTCATGTGAGATGCCAAAAGAAGTCAAGCTACAAAGGTTTAGCCTTGGAGAAAGGGTATCACCCTCTTAACATAAATGTTGTTACCAGAAACCCAATTTTTATTGATAGCTAGGAATTAAAAAGTATCTGTGTGCAGGTAAGGAGGGAAAAGATTGGTTTTTCTGAGAACTAGTTCGAGGATCAGACAAGGTTTCTTGACATGATTGTGCTTGTCATCGCTGAACATTTGCATATTATTTCTTCATCTATTTTTCTGTCTGAATTATAGGACAACCTATCTTAACTAAAGATAAAGTTTTTAAATAATTTATAAATAAATATAAATTTTATTTTAAAAGTTATTGAATTAAACTTAAATTTCATTTCTCCATATAAAACATAATATTGATATATAAAGATTAAGATTAAAACAAACCACATGAAAATAAACTAATTTCTCTTAAATATAGGGATTTAAAATTATAGATATATTTTTTAAGAAATCAACTCTAATGTCATGATGATTCCAATCCTCAACTTACCCTAAACATATATTTTACAGCTTTTGTATATGAATCGGACCTTTTTAGACAAAATAACTGAATTTTAATGCAGATCAGATCCGCTCCAAATGTAAGTGAAAGTCTTAACAGGTTAATATTTTTAGCATCACAGAAATTTTAGTATAAAGTTGGTATTATTTATTTCTTTATCACTGTACCCAAATCTTATAAAGAGGCTTCTAAGCATGACTATTGGATTCTTACTTCACTTCGCATTACAGAACAACTATAGGATATCATTGGGTTTACAAAATAAAAGGTCAAGCTGATGATTCTGTGGAACCTTACAAAATAAAACACTGGGTTTAAAAAACACAAAATGATTCATTATCAATGATATCTATAAAGGAAAAATCTATTTTTTATTGTCAATGATAGATTATCAGATGAAGAAGGAACCACAAAATCTAAGATAGGCCAAGCTAAAACTACATCGTACTAGTTTTCTTTTTTTAAAATAAATTTTATTCTATTTAAATTTGTTATGTTATATTAATTTTGAGAAATAAAATAAGGTTAAAAGAATAAATCGTTATCAATATTGATATCTACAGAGAAAAAATCTAATCTCAATTAGCAGTGATAAGTTTCATGCGTGTTTGAATTCAATTTTACAAACTTATATAAGGGTTAAAATTAAATTAGCAAACTGAGTTTAACAATCATATTTACAAAACTGGAAATTTCAGACAAAATTTGAACGTACAGATGTAGTTTTAAGAATAATCAAACATGTCACAAAGCTAAATTTGTTTTCCCACTAAATTTGAAGCACCCGAAACTAAAAAGCAAACAATCTCCCTAATCAATTATAAAAAAGAAAAACTACAAAATCAGCATTGTCTAAGCGTGCAAACTCTACTCAGTCAAAATCTTCTTTAATTTTTAGCCAAATCTTGCTATCATGGTTTCGAAGTTAGAAACAATAAACAAAACATATTTGTCAGTAATTGGTTGAATCATGAATGATACTGTTCTTAGATGCTTCAATGATCACGTGTATAGTTATGTAAAAAGAAAATACTATTTTGAAACAAGTTTTTCATCTTAAGCTAACAAATTATTTTAGAAAAAAATTTAAGAGTTTAATTATGCATTTTTTTGGCACAAAGATATCATCTCATTCATTCAAAGACGGAGATATTTTTAATTATATAACCATGTATATATAAAAAAATAATTCAGAGAGTTTTGGAACAAATTTGTTTGTTTAAAAATTATTAAACGGTGTAAATATTAAAATAATTTACTATTTATATACGTATGGCCTCACTCCGAACACACACGCATATATATATATATATTGGAGCCAACCTCATGGTTTTGCTGTTTCCAATTGCTGTGCAGATAAAAAGAAACTGTTACCAATTGCTAAATATAATTACCTAAACCTTGATCAAAGTGATTTTGTAACCAAACAGGTAGCAGCTATTATCTACAGTTCTCCTCCTACTCTTTTTGGATGACATCTAATTTTTGTTGCAAACATTTATTTCATAAATAATGACTCAGTTGGTGGAAACACCACACATACTTGGTCGATGAAATATATAGTAACAAGAAAAATTAAGCCAAGGGCTTCTCACTGCTTAGTTTAAATCATTGATTCACCATTTATACCATTCTCTGTTATTAACCAGTTTGTCATTTGGCAAAAGTTGTTCCAGCATGAACTGTGTTGTAATATAATGTGGTTATAAATTTTGAATAACTCTTGATTCAACACTTTAAAATTCTTTACTATTTAATAGTAAAAATGCATTACATATTTTCACAAAGTTAGATGTAAGAGATGAAATATAAACTTTTATAATACTTTCAGAATGAGAAACAAGTTTATCCCAAAAATAAACTTTTGTTTTCGACATAAGAGACCATATTTTTCAGATACAGGTGCTATATTGAATGTGAGTATTTTTTTAGAAATTCAAGAGATTCGCCAACTCTTTGGTATGCTAAGTGTGTATTTGAATTAACTTGAATTTACTCAATTAAATAATTAATAATTATTTAAGTATATTTCACATTTTTGTTGGATTTGATGAAACAAAAATGGCTATTTGAAACGCACATTCTAATTATGTTTCACAAAATTAAAATTTATTCTGTCAAAAATTACCAACTTTGATAAGTAAATATTTTTCTTTTTTATAAATAATATAGAACCAAGATTTAAAAAAAAAATTAATATCTAATATCATGTAATTTTATCTTTTATAAAAAAATGAAATTATTAGAAGAAAAAAATAAATATTAATATTAGAACCTTGTCATAAATCACAAAATAAATAGAATCGATAATAATCTAATTATGTGATGAAAATAATATTTTATAATATTTTTTTTATTTTTTATAATTTATCCCGTCCACAAATAGACAGTGTACGGTTATCTTTAATTTTATGAGTAAGTGTGTAAACCCATTGAAATGATAGTGTATGTGACGTCTGAAAAGATTCACGAGTTCACGCAGGGTGTAAGTGAGAAATGGTCCAACATGATAGATGGGAAAGAATAAATTACTTGCATCACAAATGGTATTTTCCTTTATAAACCACAGTTGCATGTAAATTTTGAAACAAACTGCCATAACTCATTAATTGGGTGGGTGCTGTATGCAAAGGCTGGATCAATCATTCATTTAATTAGGACAGGAGACAGCACTAAGATATATAGTTGCACATCTGCCCTATTATTTGCTACAATCTGGAAACCCATTGTCTGTGATATTAATGATCTAGGCAATCCCATTTTCATTGCATAGATAAAGTGATAAGAAGAAAAAGTAGTAGCAGCTTTTGGGTTAATTTGTTGAATGGGAGTTACCATAAAGACCACCTGAAGCCATCAAAAATCAGAGCCAAATAATTTTAATGAAACTTTTCATAATTTGGATTTGCTAAATTAGTACTACTAAAATGTAAAGATTCATTTTGATACCATCCCTTTCAAATTATTTTAGACACCACTTTAAAAATCATTATTACAAAGAATTATCATTTCTAGGTCACCTATCATTGTACACTTTTAATTTGTATTTTTAATGATATAAATTGAATCTTTTAAATATCATGTTTATGTAATGATAATTATTGCTATACAAAAAAAATTTAAATCTACCAAAATCAGCTATGATATAAAAGAGATTAAAAATACAATCAAACCATATCCTGTTACCAAGACCGTGTGATGAGTGTGTTAAGTTGGTAAAAGAAAAGGCTGAATAGTAGAATGACATCAAACACAACGAAAATCAATTGTCGGAGGACAAAAGCGTACAATTCTGAGTCCTGGTTTTAAGAAGCAAACAAGCAAAAGCACAACTAATCCTTGATCATGCTTATTATTTCTATGCAACAAGTACAAGTGATTCCTCAATGAGCTTGCAAAAAATATGATATATGATATTAGGGAAAAGTTTGGATTTTCTTTCTTTGAGTGGGAGGAAAAGTTTGGATATTTAGCTGGCAAAATGCTGTCAACTAAGTACAAATAGAGTGGGGCCTCTAAACGCGCCACAAGCTACCAACTTGATGTAGCCCCACAAAACCGTTTGCCACCGCTACTTCCCTTTCCATCAAATTCCCAGGTCAAACACCGTGTTCCATCCATTGCTTTCAAATTTCATTCCACCGCGCAACTGTAAAAGCCTTAGAAATTACCTTCACAAACATAACAAAGTGAAGGAGCTGAAAGTTCCATCAAATTGTAACTACTTGTTATCATTGAGTTAGAAGACTTTGAATAATCAAATAGAAGAGTTTTTAAACTCGACTAATTTTACTTTTAAACTAGTTTTTTTTTATTGAAAACATTTATAAATAGCTTTATCTAAATGGTTTTAGTAGAAAATATACTGAAACATCCAGCTGGAGGTCAATCAAACTTCCACAGCACTGACATTTTTCTTTGTCATATTAAGCAAATCTATGCATAGAAAAGACATGAAAGAAGTAGATAGGCACTATCAGACATCTATGAAGTAACCATTGGTAACTGATTTATACCAAAAAACAACGGGTTTTTAATGGTGGAAAAAAAGCTGGTTTGGTCACGATAGTTCACACAAGACCATAAACGACACAAGCGAATTCTATTGAGCCAACTTCTTGAAGAAGCTTCAATAGCAACCAAATTGAAGAGTAACCTAAGCAAGCATCCACGTGCCCCTCTAATAAACCACCCACCTCACTAAGTACGTCTTCGGGTTTTATTTGGGATTGCATTTATCGAGCAGTGTTTCGGGCCAAAAAGGGTATTATCCCTTTGTAGCGGCACAGTTGTAATAAAAGTTGGAATCTTGAATTTCAATCTGCTTTTGGATAAGAGCAGTGGGCAGCAGCACTCACCAAATACAAAATTGGACAGACAGACTCTTCATCAAAGCAGTGTGGTGCACATCTAGTAATTTTTCCAGCTCAATGTTCAAAAGCGGTGAGGATAACAAACTACAAGCAAATTTTAAAGCGAGGGAAGAGGACCACCTTCAAATTCCTACCAGCATCACATTCCAAGGGTCCCAGAAATCAAAACCCACTTGCTCTCTACCATCATCAAAGTTGACAAAAATGAAATTCAAAATATTCAATTTGCATTACCGCATTCCAAGCGGTGGAGGAAGTAGCTGGAACCATGACAAGGAGAATAATGTTGCTCTTGACAATGGCTATGAATTTTTTTTTTAGAAAAGAGAGAAAAAATCCCAATGGATGTTTAAAGTTTGAACCACAAGTTTTCTTACAAAAGAATCCACATAAAATTACAAAAATGAATCAAATAACAAAAGAAACAAGGCTAAACTTACACATGGAATTGGCCTCAACCGCACCCATTTCCAAATTAAACCCTTTTCGGTCCATAATATAACACATTTATATCGTATTGGGTGGATTTGATTTATGAGCCTGGAGGGAGGAGCATGACCAAGAAAAAGCAGCACTATGGGTCCTCTACACTCTTCAGTGCTCCCAAATAAATGTCTTCAGTAATTTCACAAGGACTGGCTTTCCCACCTTTTTGCTTTCCGTCCAGTGCATGTAAAAGGTCACAATCGTGTCAATTTTTTTCATTTTTTTTTCAGTCCACCTGTTCACCAATCAAGTCAAGACCAACCAACAGGAATGATATTCCCTGGAATAACAAAAAGTAGAAATGGATCCCTTGAGCAGAGAGGAGACTCCTTGCTGATGCTGTTAGGAGTAGAAAGGCCAAAGCAAGTTCCTTCATATATATTCTGTTATGCTTTTTCTTCTTCTTAGAGGCCTTCTGCTGCTCCTGCTTTCTAAGTTCCTCTTTCATTTCCTCAAGATCAGGTGCTGAGGACCCTCTCTGATGCTTTGGTCCTTTCTCAATCAGTGAAACCAAATCGCCTTCAGAGGAACGACCAGATTTCTTAGTGACCACCCACTCGTATGCACTACCTAGCTGGAACAGGCCTGAGATCATAGCATTGAACTTGGTAACCGACATGGTGTTCTCAAATAGGAGATAAGGGACAATAAAGGGAAAGGCCTTTGGAGCTGGAAGAATGTTGAGAAAGGACATGGCAGCAGGGATGTAACACACAACCCAGGCAGGAAGCTGGGCCTCCGGCACGAACATTGTCATAGGTAGAATTATACAAAATAAGGTGAATGAATAGAATGGTAATATCAGCTTTCTCAGAAGGAAGAAGAGAAATATCATGTTGAATTTCTTCCATACACTTATCTGCAAAAACATCATAGCAACAACACTACATAAGAACCACAACAACAGAAAGATTTACCAAATTATTACCACACAAGCATATAAGCATACCTTGGACCGTATGATATCAGGCAAACAAAGGCGGAACAATTGCATTGGCCCAGAATGCCACCTATGCTGTTGTTTCCTGTAGGCTTCATAAGATTCGGGAAGCTCACATTGGCACTACAAACATTGATAAAAAGCAACTTGAAATAAGTTCGAGAGTGAATTACTAGCAAACACAAACTATTGAACCAACACAACTGAAATAAAATAATGTGAATGGCAACTGACGAACCTCAACATCATTGAGGAAAATGAATTTCCATCCATGAAGATGAGCTCGAACTGCAATGTCCATGTCCTCAACAGTAGTTCTCTCCAACCAACCACCAGCATCCTCCAAAGCCTTTATCCTCCACACTCCAGCAGTTCCATTGAACCCAAAGAAGTTAATGAAAATCCCATTCACTTGCTGCTCTACCTCAAAATGAAAAGACAGGTTAATGTTCTGCAACCTTGTTAGCAGGTTCTCATCCTTGTTCACAAAGGACCATCTTGCTTGAACAAGCCCCAATTCATCATTATCCTGCACCACCCACACCAATCAAGTCAAACAAACACAGTTACCGTTTCATTGCTCTTCTAGCGACAAGACAATCACATCAAAAGCAAATATCAGTTTTATAGCAAGATTTTACAATTCATCACTTCAAAATAACACAAACGTCATTGAACAAATCATTAGATACCCACCTTAAAATGAGGAACCGTCTTTTTGAGAAAATCCGGAGTAGGCTGAAAATCTGCGTCAAAAATTGCAACAAACTCATAGTCTTTAACGTAGCTACAATTCATAGCGGATTTCAAATTCCCAGCCTTGTACCCATCTCTAATCACTCGATGTCGGTACACAATGTTGGCACCCTCTTGTTGCCACTTCTGAACCTCCTCCTTTATTAGCAACTGCGTCGTTGGGTCATCGGAATCATCCAAAACCTGAATCAACAATTTCCCCTTCGGCCAATCCAAATTACACACTGCAGCAATCGATTGCTGATAAACCTAAACAAACGCACAGGACAAAAAAAACATAAACTAAATTGAAACAACCAATCTTAAATTAAACTTACTGACAAAAAATACGATGATAATTTTTCCCACAATTTCCCATTCAAACGTTACATTACCTCTTTCTCATTGCACATGGGGATCTGCACAAGAACCATTGGGAAAAACGAAAAACCCTTGCTTTCTCCAGATTCAAGATCTACAACTGCATCCCCACCTTTGGGAATAGGCTTGATCTTCTTAAACCGGATCCAGAAACACCCTAAACACAGAACTAGCCTATCCATACTCTGAATAAGGAAAAGCACGATGCACGCATTGGTTAGAAACTGCAGAGGAGGAGCGAGATACTCCACGCGAACCAAAACCCACCTCGCGTAGAGCCAAGCGAAGAAATCCTTGACCCCAAACGCGGGTGCCCACAAAAAATGCTCCAACTGAAGCCTCGCCGCACCGAAATGCCACCCTTTGAAGTACGCAGCAACCTCGAAAAACAAGAGAAAAACGGAAAGCCACAGAAAGAGCTTGATGCAGGAATAGAAACGCGTCTTCACGGTGGGGTTCTCCAGCTCTCTTCCGCCGTCAGTGTCGGCATCGGTTTTTCCGGCGGCGACACGGCGCTTCACGGCGGACACGAGACCCCACAATGCCGGCGCGAGGGAGGTCAAGCAACCCGCGGCGCGGTGTGCTTTGAGGAGAAGAACCCATGTGAGTTGTTTCGCGTTTTTGCCCCTTCCTTTTCCTTTGTCTCGTGAAACCCCTGAAGGAGAAGTTGGTAGCATTAAGTCCTCTTCTTCGGGACCCTCCAGTTCCACCATCGACCAATTTGGGTTCTCCATCTTCACCACCACTGGGGTTCCCCTGTGAGTGTCCTTCACCCCCCAATTGAACAACGGTGGTGCCATTTTCTTCTCCGATCTCACCAACTAATAACGAAATTATGTTAAATATAACAATGCCCCTTTTCTCTGTTTCCCCTTTTTCTAATAACGAGAAATCTAAAGGAGGAGAAAGAGTAGTAGCGGTACACTACTTCGATTTTGATCTCATTGTCAGGAACCGATATGAGAGTGAGAAATGAGAACGGTGACAGACGCGTGGAGGAAGAAAGCAGAGCGAGGCGTCGCTAGGCCATTGTGACATTGGGAGTAACCTTATACGGTGAATATTTTAGAGAGAGAAATACACAGAGAGAGAAAAAACATTGCGACTTGTTTGGATGAGTAGTACAAAACAGGCCCCTCTCAACAACAATGGGTGTCTTAAAAAAACTACGGAGGGAGCGAGATTTTGGAAAATCTGAATTTTCAAAATGGAAAGTGGGATTAGAAAGGGTAACAGCTCAACACGTTTTTCTGTTTGATTCCGGGAATATTTCTTTTTTCAATGAAAAAGAAATCCCAATTCAACAAAAAATATTACCCAGAAAGCACCTTCGCCCGTCAAAGTCTTCAACCAGCGCAAATATGCTCCTTTTCACAGTTAAAAAAAAAATACTCAGATTTTGTTCAGAGAGCAATCATCGTGAATTATAATCTCACACAGGTGATGCTTAAGGAGACAATTGATAAAAGTGGAACAAAATCGTGACGTGACACCCAAATTTTCCGACACTTCCTTATTTTACCTCATTAAACCACCCACTCCTTTTAATTTTCAATAACATTCACAACAACCACACAACTAAAACCTTGCCATGCACTCTCTTTCAGACAAAATATTTTACAGAGGTAGGTAAAGATTTAAAGTTACGGAGTTATCCTCCTGCGTGACCAAATTGAAAGCTTCATTTCTCTTTTTCACTGCTTCCTGGCGCGTGAGGATCTTCTGAAGCCAGATTAATCATTTAATTTTGTCTCTTACCAGTAAAAATTTTTAATTATTATTTATTATTATTATTTTGAGTCAAGCGTGGGAGCAGAGGTGGAGAAAGGATGAGCGAAGCTGAATTATTGACAGCCAAGGGCAAAACAACACGTAAAAAAGCCAAAAGGTGTCTTTGGTTTTAATTTTTTATTAATATAATTAATTAAGGTAGTTTAATTTAATGTTGAAAAGCATATTGAAATTTTTATATTCCAGTGGATTGTTTGGGGTTTTTAGAGAATTGTATTTAGGTTTTGGTTGGTGGTGGAGAACGTGAAAGGGTGCTAAGAAATCGTAGCCGTCCCCGATCATTTGTGGAGCTGACCAGGTCCTGAATCTCCTCTATAACGCTAATTCCAAGTTCCAAATGTAGTATTTGTGATTATTAATTAGGCAGTATAGTAAACACCCTCCATCACGACGCGTCCTGATGCATACACATTTCATATTTTTTCTATTTTTGGTGCATAAATTTAAAGCTAAATCCGCTAGCGCCGTAGTCAGGCCACCAGCTTTCATGAGAGAGAATTTAGAGCCAAAACTAATAGCAACATATCTTTCCAAAAATATTACATGTCTCCTGTTATAACAAATGGCATCATATTTTTTTTAATAAAATAATACTTTTCTTAAAAATTATATAAACCAAAATTTAGTCAAAATTATAAAAACAAGATTTAAAATGTAAAAATTGAATATTTTTATGAATGAAATTAATTCTCAAATAAGTTTCACTTTTAAATATATAAGAGATGTAAATAACATATATTAAAGAATGAACCGAAAAGAATATTTGTTTATTTAAAAATCATTAAAAGTGTCAGTGTTTTATTTGTTAAAAAATAAGATGAATAATTGGTTTAATATAACGTATATTTTATTTTTAATACAAAAAAGAAATTATAATCTTGTTATAAAAAATTGATTTCATTAATTATGTTTGGATCTCGTTAATAATTATAGTAATTGAATATATGTTTAGTATTTAATAACAGTTAAATGCATTTATTGAAAGAAATATTAACCTAAATAGGCAATTAAGTTTAAAAGGAATATTCCATACTTTACTTTTTAATTTCTAAATCTAGAATTTTCAGTGATTTTTCTAAAGTTATTATATATTAAGTTAATTTTTTCTTTAATTATATAACAATTATTAAAGATGTACTAAATTATAATTAAAAGAACTCAAACCAAATTAATAAAATTAAAGTATTGTTGTGCTAAAAATATAGTTTTTTATTATAATACTTATTAGATTAAATCAATTATTTCTTTTTAAAAGTACAAAGATAAATATTTGTTTTGAAACAGAAAGAATTTATTTGGAAGAAAAGATCATCGTGGTTCGACCTGTATACGACGTAACACATATATTTGATCGAAAAAATTTACAATGATGGAAGGATGAAGATATACTAAACAAAATTTTCAATAATCTAAAGAATTTAAAAAAATAATAACAAAAATTACTAACCGACCCTTCGACATATACGTTATAATTATAATCAATTATATATAATAATAATCTATATATATATATAATTAATCATATGTTAATATTATAATATATATATATATATATATATATGTATATATATATATATATATATAATAAAAATATATATATATATATAATTAATAATATATTAATATTATAATATATATATATATATATATATATGTATATATATATATATATATATAATCGATTATGTGTTATAAACTTAAGATATAATAAATTATATAATCGATTATATGCTAAGTTTATAACATATGTTAAGTTTATATACAATAATAATTGATTATACATTAATATTATAACATATAATTGATTATGTATAATTATATCTTATAAACTTAAGATATAATTGATTATGTATATGTATAATTGATGATATGTTAAGTTTATAATATAATTGATTATGTATAATAATAAATTATAATAACAGTATATAATTGATTATATATTATAAATTTAATATATAATTAATTATAATTATAAATTTAATATATAATTAATTATGAATTATACATTTAATACATAATTAATTATAAATTATAAATTTAATACATAACTATAAATATATAATTAATTATATATTATAATAATATATATACTATTAAATAAAAAATATATATATACATATTAAATTAATTTATATAATAAACCATTAATGATATAATTAATAAAAATATTTAATAATAATTAATATAAATGTAAGATAATAAAATTAAATATAATTATTTTTAATAAATATAAATTTAGTATAATAATAATATTATGTAAATTTAATATAAAAATTAATAAGTTTAATTTATTGAATATATTTAATAATTTTATAATATTTTATTAAAATAAATTTATATAAAGTTAATTATTTTATAAATATTTTTTAAAAAATGTTAAAACTATTAAAATTAATTATATTAAAAATATATTATTTTTAATTCTTTTTAAAGTTAAGGGTAAAAGTGTAATTGTAAAATTTAAAATTAATTTTTATATATCACATCATTCACAAATTTTGGTAAGCATTTTCTTCGAATCCTTTCAAATCTCACCATCTATCTATGAATGGAAACAATCTTATCATCCACACACAATCCACTTAAATCCATTTAAATTTATCTCCTTAAATCCACTTTTTGTTTGGTTGGGAGAATGAATTTGAGCAAATAGAATGGAAGGGATTTGAGTGGATTGTGTGTGAATGATAGGGTTGTTTGGATGATAGGGTTGTTTTGATTAATAGATAAATGGTAAGATTTGAAGGAATTTGAGGGGATTAGTTGTGAAAGTTTGAAAATTATTTGATAGATGTTATAAATTTGTTTTAATTTTTTTAATCGATATATTTTTGAAATTACTAATTGACCCTTATGGACAATGAAAACTTTAAACCCACATAAAGGAATATTTTGTAATTTCCAAAGTTATGACCCACTTATAAGGGTATTTTGTAATTTCTACCTCATTTATGAAGGTTATTTTGGTAATTTAAAGTTACATCCCTTCAAATCTCTTCACATCATGAAGATACCATCCTGTAAATTCTTCCTCATCCATCCTCTCAAATTAGGTTAACCAAACAACCTTGATCTCTCCAAATCTTGTACAATAAATCTATCTAAATTGGTTCAACCAAATAAACTGTTAGTGTTATTTTAAATATGTTTGAGGAGAATAATCATAATTCTCTTTTTTTTCCTCTTTTTTTTCCTTTAGAACACCGTAGAGAAAACATATTTTTGATTATTTTATTTTATTGAATTACAATTTAATTGTTAGAGTAATTTTTATTATTTTACATATTTTAATACATGTTTATTTATATTATTTATTTATTTATTTTTGTGTTATATTAAACAAATTTGAGATATTACTTACAAAATTAAGATATTGTTTTAAAAATTTAAATTTAAGACAACAAAATTTGAAATTAGAACAACGAATGAAATGCAAAAAAACAAAGTCGTGCTTTACAAGTATTATAAAGTGTAATAGAATGTAAAATATGTACAATAAATAAATAAGATAAGAATGCTCAAAATCTCAAATTACATTATTATGATCATCTTTACGAGCTTGGACAAGGATTATGATCAAGTTAATGACAATGTTCATTCTAAGATTAATACAATATTTTAAAATGTTTTTTTTTTATATTGGAAAAGTTTCTAATTTACTCTTTTTGTTTATTTTAAAGGTTTAAAATTTTCTCTCAGCAAAATAAATTAATTTTTATTTTAATAAAATTTTATAAAATTTTCTAATTTATAATAAATATATTAAACAAATTTAAAATAATAACTATATATACAGACTAACTGAAAATAATGTTAGAACTTTAAATAATGTTAAATAAAAATAAAAAATAAAATAAAATGCAACAATTAAAAATAAATTAAATATGATAATAATAATAATAATAATTTCTTTCATGTTAATTTGATTAATGTTATATATTCTCTGTATGTTGAATTGACTCACAAAAAAGACAATTTTTTTTTTTATGTTTTTCCTCAGCTGGTATAATTTTCTCATAAAGTTTTTTAATAGGCAAAAAAAAAAAATATTTTGAATATGGATAAATTGTATTAAGTTTACACGATTTCATTACGAATCATATTATATTTTATCTAACTCATAATGAAATTATGTCATTATGATACAATTTTAAAAATTGAACATTTAAAATGAAAATTAAAAATCATGCTGAACTAAGATAGTGTTAAATCTGTAAGTGGTGTAATTTTTATCTGAAATTTCTAAAATTGTGTATTTTTTTATTTATTTTTGGATATGGGTAAATCGTGCATAAGAGAGACTATACCATTGTGCAGAAACAGTGTCATTATTACACAGATTTAATTTAACATTAAATGAAATCTTGAAAAGAGAACACAATTTTAGTTTACTAGATGAAATTGTGTAAGTAAGATTTCAATTAATGAGTTAATTAAAATGGTGACAATATTACATCATTTTAGGATGATTAATATTCTCCACTTATTTTTTTTTGTTGCAGTGTGCAACTAAAATAAATGGATAATTACAAAGTCATTATTTTATTTATTGATAAATATATAATGGTTGAAATTAATTATGATTAAATAATTGAATAATTATGAAGTTAATTTGAATAGAAGAGTGGTTACATATTGTGAAGAAAAATTACCTACATATAATTTAAAAACTAACAATAAATTTATTTGAAAAATTATATAATATTTTAAAAATTTTCTTTTTAAATTTATTGCTAAATTTCAATTTTATTTTAAATCATTTCTATATTAGTAACTAAATTCAAATATCCAACTTATACTTAGTTTTTCTAAATATATTTTATTATTAAATTTTAATTTTATTTTATTTTTGTTTTCAATATCAAACTTATTCTTAATTTAATTCAATATATAAATCTTACTGACATCACTTTTATTTCAACTATTACATATTTATCAATAAATAAAACAATTTTGTAACTTTACATTTATTTTAATTACACAGTAGTAATACAACAATACACTGCCAAAAATAAAAGAAGAGGAATGAGTGGAGAATATTAACCACCATAAAATCATGTAGTATTCTGACAATTTTAATTAACTCATTAATTCAAATCTTGGTTGAATTATTTCCTCTAGTAAACTAAAATGGTGTTATTTTTTCATGATTTCATTTATTTGTTTACATTCATATCTTATCTACGTATACCCATATCCATATCCAGAAATAAATAAAAAAATACACCATTTTGAGAATTTCAGATTAAAAATACACTAGTTTGAGAAATTTGTCTGTGATTTACCCATATCCATAAATAAATTAAAAAATACAACATTTTGAGAATTTCAAATAAAAATTACACTAGTTTGAAAGATTTACCTGTTAAATCAGTATATTTTAATTTAAAAAATATAGAGAGAAAGCTGAAATTATATCATGACATTCCAATCAATCTAAATTAATCTTAACTTTTATACTAAAATGTGTCATAATAACACAATTTTATTATAAAATAAATAAAATTGTGTCAATTTAACACAATTTTAATTATAATTAACTTGCTATCTTTTTTGTGAACAAATTATACTTGTGATTATTATTGTATAATTTTTTAACCATCTCTTTATATTGCATTAATAACTTGTTAATTTCATTAATGATACGTTTAAAACATTCAACAATGATCAAATCAAAATTATGTCACCTTGTTCAAATAATATACTATAAGGTTTCATGACAAAATTTCACAAACCTTGTCAACTTGAATATTATCAAACTCAATTGGTGATTCAATTTCGCTTAGAGTAGACAAATCATACTCTATATTAAACAAATGAGGCATAATACTTGAATTCGTCTTTTAAAATCAAATTCTCTTTATATTTTTTAAAAATTGAAACTATTTCAATCTAATTTTTTTTATTAAACTTCTCTTCAGTTTTAGTTTTTCAAAAAAGTGCACATTGATTTTATTTAAGTAGAAAACCTTTTAATTCTTTTAATTGATTTTAAATTTTTTTAACAATCATGTCTTTGTTCCTTTTAATTGAAGATCTCTTGAAAAAAATATACTCAGAAAGTATCTTTTGCATTTTTAGATACTATTTTGAATGAAATTAACATCAATAATAAATATTTCCAATTGTTCCAATCGCAATATCCACTGGATGAAAACTTTAAACTTGAGCAATTACAATCAATAAATTATTTTTCATAAATAGAACCATTTCACTCACATGAATTAAGAGATGACCATAATAAAAAATTAATAATAGGTTAGTCATCTTTTCATATCCTTACCTAGCGCACTATCTTATTTTTTTCCATCAATTTCGTCACAAAAAGACAATATAATTATATAAGTATTTCAGGAAGAAAGTAAGTACTTTATTAATATATTTTTCGTTATACACACAAATGAATATGTTAAAAATAAGTAAACAGTGAAAATAAAAAGAAAAATGTGCAAATTACATGATAAAAAAAGGAAATTAAAAGAAGACGATATTTGAATGCATTGATTGAAATACAATGGTTGGAAATGTTATAATAATCATCCATATGTTTCTCACCGGAGATATTCAAAATCAAATTCACCCACCAATTCAAAAAAATCAAGACTAAAATTGATTTTTTTTTATCGATTTGGATTTTTTTAAATAATTCAATTTACAACTTTTACATTTATAACTCAAATCAATTATTTGAATATTATTATATTACCTATTACTTCATTTTTTTTAAATAGTTCAATTTACAACTTTGACATTTCATAACCCAAATCAATTATCTAAATACTATTATATTACCTATTACTTCACTTATATGCGAGAGATATATTTGTGAAAGAAAAATCACGTGTCTAATTTGATTCATGCATATAAATTTATGACGAGGAATAACATAATATTTTTAGCATACAAATGAGGTGAAAGAAAAATTACGAGTAGCGTGCATATTACATTATTAACCTTTAGGTATAAAATATAAAATATTAAAACAACACAAGGGAAACGAATGAAACAGTATACAAGAATTATTTTTGATATTTATGTTTTGAATTTCATGTCATATTATACATATACCAAGAGGTTTCTTAGACTTATGAGAATTTTGAAGTAAAATTTATGGATGATCTAATATTTATGTTCTTGTGTATAAATATAATGCTACAACATTTCTTTTTTTTTTTTTTTTTTTTTTTTCTTATTTTTAAAGCATAAATACTTACTTTCGTTACATATCCACTATTTAATGGTCCACTATTTAATGGTCATGATATTTGATATTTATCTACTGTTAACGACATATGATATTATGTTTTTTTTTCTTTTACAAGACTATTGCATTTATAGAATTTAATATTGAGAAATATTTTTTTTATTAGTTCAAATTAAGTTATTATTAACACTTTATCTCTTATATAAGTTTTTTCATAGTTTATTGATGTCAAATCACCTTAGTATCTCCTTAAATAAACTACAACTTGTATTAAATTCCTTAATTTATCTGAACAACCAACGAATGAATACGACATGAAGTCGAAAGTAGTTTAATACAAGTTTTAGACAAACATGTTTCAAGTAAGAGTCACAACTGAGATATGAGATACTTACAATTAAAAAATATTTTTTTAAGAGAGATATGTACTAGTATGAAAGAGACTTAAGCTTGAGAAACAAATTATTAAAAATTAATGTGTGAATTGAAAGTGTTATATTGGATAAAAATAATTACATTGAGCAATATTAAAACACTGTTTGACCTCTTGTATGAAATTGTTTGGCTCATTAATGTTAAATATCTACAATATCTCTCTTCTAAAAAATGCACATGCAAGAGGAAAGGTTTTCCAAATCAACTAATCAAGAAAATTACTCCATATACACTTCCTTATTACATACTATGTAGAAAAATATTATACTTGTCCACTTGATAAAGAGATCAATGATCAATGCCAAGAATGAAGATGACCAGTCTCACAAAAGTCATTTTGGCAATTGAAAAAAAAAAGTATTCCCATGATCCAACTTAAACCTTTAATATAGCCTTTTGTGACGAGACAAGTTTGCTGGATCAAACTTTGTCTAGACCAACCTTGGTTATAACACCCAACCATCAACAAACCTTTCTAGTGATAAGACACAAGGTTCAAAGCTTCGTAATGCACATTCATTGCTTGTTTCCACGAATGGACATAGGCTTCGTTTGCATTCTTAAAAATATAAACAAAGGACAAAGAAGGAAGATAAAGCAAAAGGAAAAATAAACACAATAACTTAAAACAAGTATACTGAGGAAGAAAGATTATGAATATAACATATCTCTTTTGAAAAACTATGAGAATTTTAGACTCAAAAGGCACCACCAAAATATAAAGTGAAGTAGTTTGTGCCAAAGCTGAGTTTGCGGTGTTGTTCATGCAAAGTGATGATAGTACAAAATGATCACAATATTAATAAATCTACAATAATAGATGAGTTATGAGAAGATAAAAACTCCTCAAAAAGATAAAATTGAAATGGGATAGAAACAATTGTAAAAAGGAAAATTTCAAATATAAATAATGTAGACCCAGAAAAAGTAACTGTCTCAAAAAATGTAATATTAGAAAATCCAAAATACAAAGAAAATAAAATTTAAACTCTTCTTGAAATTATAAATATCCATGTAAAAATAATCTTAAAGTTTATTGATATTACAACCCAGAACATAAATAAATATATAAAAATAAATAAATAAAACACATAAAAATATAAAATATAAAATATGAAGATATATTATTAATAATAGAACACTATATAGATACTCCCCGAACTCAAATTTTACAAATAAATGAGAATGGAAAATAAAAATTACGTTTTTTATTTTATTTTATTTTATATTTCTGTAGGGCCACCTGTGATGTTACTAGAAGTAGATGACATATATTTTGTACAACTTACAGCTAATGTTATAAAATATTTGAAATTGGATAGATAAATACTCAGGTGACCTTTGTGAAGTACAAATTTCTGTAGTATATTTATTTTCTTATACCACGCATAAAAAGATTATGAATATTAGAATTGTTACTTAGTTAATTAATTATAGATTAATAGATAAATAAATACTACTACTTTTAATATCCCATAAATTTAAGAATAAATATTAAGGCCATTCAATGAAACTTAGTTTAGTTTAGACAACACTTAAAAAAAAAAAAAAAAT
>Ga0209489_102394_pt1 | contig 38295 bp, 14 predicted proteins | sample SiratrowhiteBW_FD_187527 | JGI IMG/M metagenome (GOLD analysis project Ga0209489, IMG submission 187527) | Root nodule microbial communities of legume samples collected from California, USA - Siratro white BW (SPAdes) (version 2) | ecosystem: Host-associated > Plants > Roots > Nodule | place...
TCCTTGCAAACAAAACAAAGAGAGTTGAGATCTATTTTGACAAAAGTCAAGCCTAATACAATCAGATAAAGTAGAATACCAAACAAACTCAACCCTATTTTTCACATTGAATAGTCAACCTATTAGCACAACTATTATCTTCTCTAAAGACATAAGTCACTTTAAACTCCATAATATCTCAAATTGCATACACTTAGGTCACCTACCTTTAAGAATCCAAGCAATTATATGAGTGGATTAAAATGCTTAACAAAGTAAAGAAAAGTCTCTAACCAAAGCTTTTTTTTTAAATCTTTCACTTGAGTATATTCAATTGCAAGAATGACACTCAAGATCTCAGCATAAAGAGCATATTAAATACCTAAGAAAGCAAAGAACTACACATATATTCACCAGGGTTGACTTTGAAAACACTTCCATTAGCTGCAAAACTATAAATACCTCTAACAACTCTAGACGTGTTGACTTTAAAACATTTGTTACAAATTTTTAAAACACAATTTAATTCTTCCCGTTTTGTATTTTTCTTTCTTTCTACACTTTATTTTTCATTTATTTAAAATTATCCTTAATTAGGAATTTCTTTAGTTTAATAAATAGTAAGTGGAATGTATAAAATGTTTAGGTGATTTAATAGTCTAACTTTTTCTGGTAAATAACATTTTACAAACTTATTTTGACTATTCACACGTAATAATAACAAATAATGTTAGAAGGTTAAAAATTATAGATTTTTTTTTTATGAATAGCATACATAATATATTTTAGAACATAAATAAAACATTGTCTAACCTAAGAACAATAGATAATACACCACATGATATATTGTGTAATTAGTAGAGTAGATAATATACACTTTAGATTAGATAAAGCAACATATAAATAGAATCAAGTGCTTTAATGTCCATAAAGTGATATTTAATGTGTAATGATATTTTTGGTCTCCATTACCAGTATAGAATACCACCTCAAAATTAGTCTTAACATCTTAACCATAAACATTCGTAAAACACTTAAAAACTATGTGTGAATTATTTTATCCTTTCTTTGAATATTTTTAACTAGCAAAATATGAGTTCATATTTCATATTTGTCTAGAGTAAACGCGATTTAACAATAATATTTCTTATTTCTTAAGAGGGAATACTTTAAATAGATTATTACATAAAAAAATACTTGAATTACTTGATTTAAAAGGAATAAAACCAATACTAATAATTTTGGACAAAAATGAATTCAATTATTAATATTTTTTTCATTAATAATTTTATTTTGGTTACATATTTCTAAAAAACTAAATAAAAATCGCTAACAAATAGGTAGTAGATATTGAAATGTATCAATACCATAATATGGAAGCACATATTATTAACAAAAAACAATAATTAAAATATATGTATTACCGTAGATTATATTATAAATATTTTAATAACATTATATATATTTTTAATATGTAATCGATTGTGTAAAAAATATAATTTTGTATATATATATATATATATATATATATAATTGATCATATTATGAGAATAATTAATTGTATAAACAGTGTTTTGTTCCTATTTATATTTTTAATTATTATTGTGATAATAAGTAATTAAAAGTTGATTAAAATAATATATAAAATAAATAGAATAGTTATTTCACTCTCCAACTCATTTCCACTCTAATTTATTTAATTTAAATAATTTCCCTTTTGACTGAACTTTTTTTCACTCTCACTTTCCATCATCTATTCTAAATAGTATCGTAAATCTACTGGCACAATTTTTTTTTCCATCTTACTTATAACTATCTATCATACATAATTTCTAGAAATTCAATCGATTGTTCATTATATATTAATCATTCATTGTCTTATATGGAAGAATTCCTTTTCTCTCTCCATTCATTTGATTGTCCTTTTATTGGTTAAAATGTCATTCGTGACACCTTTTAACCTAAAGTATTTGGTACCATATTGTACTATCTTTTTAGCACCAAATAGTACTATTTTTTAAGGGTTTAGGATAATTTTATTTCACAAGTGATTAATAATAAGTTAATATAATGCTATAAAACTGTTATCGTTATTAACTAAAACCGAGTTAATCACATTAGATATTTCAACCATTCATGACGATATTATTTATTTATTAAGTTAACGTTGTTGAATATTTTAATAACTTCATTACATTGTTAACCACATCAATAATCATATACAATCATAATTACGCACTAATCATCCTCATATTAATGGTAAGTTAATCATATTTATCGTGGTTACTTATTCATGTGCGATGATCGGTGACCTTCAAATTCATGATACAATAACATTGACTTTAGGCATGATTCAATAAGATAAGTAAAACATTGTATTCTTAATTCCCACTATAAAATTTCAAAATTTAATAATTATTGAAATAAGAGATATGTAATTAAATAGGGCCTTTTCGTCTTAATTTTTTTATTTATTTTATTAAATACAATATTTAATTAAATCGTTCAATTTAAAAACTAACAAAGTGACTTATTAAATTTTAATAAATTTTCATTTTTTAAAAGATAAAATGTGTCGACTTTTCTATATATTAAAATTGACCTAATTAAATTTATAAACGGCAACTATAAGTTTAATATAAACTATAGTAAATTAGATTATCAATATATTTTAACCATTTAACGGTTACGGTTATGGTTAATTGGATAGAAATAAATTATGATATCGGATTTTATAAATTAAGATATTTGATTTAAATTTAAGTATTTTATAAACTTGCGTATTTTTAATTAAATTATTATTGAAAAATTTGCTTTATTGAACGTTTAAAATATTTATTATTTTTATTTATAAATATTTTTATAGTGTAATTATTATTTCATGTTTTCATTTTTAATTCATAGATTAATTTGGATTTTCTCTATCGTTTTTAAGAAAAAAAATACAAAATTAACCGAAAATAATTAAGAAAAATAACTCAAAAACATAAATAACAATTCAAACACGGTCATACTTAGATAGAACTAAAAAAATTACGACCATTCAATAGAAAATAATGAAATGTATGAGTTAATTAAAGCCTAATTAAACATAATTTTAATAGAAAAATACCAAATTATACATAATAAATAATAGGATAAGAAGGTGAAAAGTTATTGCAATAACATTATATATTATACTTTTAATTATCATATATCACTGAAGTTCATGTTAAATGGTAGAGTTGTGCAGCTTTGAGGTGATGATTGTGAAGAAAAAATACAATGGAAACTGAGAAAAGAAATGAAGATTGTATTGTTGATGAGTGATGAAGGCAAACAAAATGTGCTTGAACTGAAGATTACATTGTTGAAGAAGCAACCAAGATTCTGATCATCTATGACAAACACATCTATAGTGATAGGGGCTATTGATTGGATCATTCCCTTCCACAGGAACCTGCTCAGCTCTGCATTTGTACTTGCATCCTTTACATTCATTGTAAGTGCATGTTGGTGCTGTTGATCCAATCATGGGTTTCCATGATTTCCTCATTCTCCATGCCTCATTGCCACCCTATATATATAGCATTCCACATATACATTCAATTTAGGAAGAAAGAAAAAAAAAAAAAATCATTCCAAAGAGTTATTCAATTTGATCACAACCTTTATTCTTTGACCTCTTTGGGGTTGAGATGAGGACTCTAACACCCTAGCTTCTGTTTCATTCACTGCAGCAACAATAGTCAGAAATCTGATGAAACACACAGAAATATTGAGTTTTGATTACTCCAAAAAGTTGAATGCCAAAAGGGTAAGTACAATGACACCCTTTTGAATTAGCTAAATTCTTGACTATAGCATGCAACTGAAAGCATGTTTCAGCATCTGAAGAAGAAAAATAGTTAACAGATAAAAACATGTGAAGATATTAGAGCACAGAGAGAGTATAATTGGGTATAAGGAAGTGGAAGCATTGAGAAAAAGAAGAAGAAGAAGAAGAAGATGGCATTTGCATGAGTATATATGTATGACCTTGTATTAGTTGAGAAGCAAATGTGAAGGTGAAGAGAATGAAGAATAGTTTAGCTAGTTTGGTGAGTTGTTGCATTTTGTGGGAGTTTGTTGGAAGAGTTTGAAGAGGGTGTAAGAATAAATGGAGAAGATGTTAGAGAGAGAAAGGTGGGGTTAATGGCAATAAATAAAGAAATAGGGTAAAACCTGCAATGTCACAGAGGAAGATGATCAAGAGAAAGCATAGCCGACAGATTCAAACTCCTGGGAATTCTAGAGTCAGTTACAATTACTAGATTGCCCTTGTCATAATTGGAGTTATTACATTTGACTTTTTCAAGTTAAAAAAAATACATTATTAAAAATGTGAAATTAGTTAATTATTAAAAGATATAAGTAGAAGTTTGGTTTCAATTTGAGTAGTAACAAATAAGATTAACACTGTATAGAAAATAAGACCATCAAATTTATTATCTTAAAGTTGATTAGAAATATTATTTTGTTTTTTACATATGATTTTTATGATTTATTAGTGTTGAATTTTTTGAGAAATCCTATATTAGAAGATTCTTAAATAAAAATAATAATAGTATAAATTTAGTTTTGTATTTAACTTGGAAAGGGTAAATTTCCTAAAATCAATGCAGAAAGCATTTGCAAAGAATCATCTTGGAATGCACTCACAATATTAAGAAATGATGTGAATTATAGTATAGTTGGTGAAACGTGGTGTTGTCATGTACAATATTAAATTATGAACTTTCCATTTTCCATAAACCGACACACAATAAGTAACTGCACAAAATACGAGCTTAGGAAGATGCTGCTTCCAAATTTTCTTTATTCCACCCCAGTTACCAATTCAATAAACTCATAACTCTTTATCTATTTTTCTCCAGATTTATTTATGCCCGTCATTTTTAAAATCTCCTAGCAAAAATGTTATAAGACCTTTGTTTTAATAATATATTTTTCAAATTTTTTGCAAGAAGAGCTACTTTTTAAGATAAAATATATTTTTTATTCTTATAATCTATTTTAAATTTTGTGGTACAATATATAATAAAGTTTGTAAGATTTATATCTTAAACTTGTAATCTTTATAATGGAGGGCATCTCTTTGCATGAGTCATGTATTACGTTATAAAACTAAAACTCGGATATTTATAAAACTTTTGCATTAAAATAAAAATTATAAAAATGTCTTCAAACACGGTCAATCTTACAATGCCCAGACTTCGATTACAAACAAAATTTCGAGTTATGAAAATAAATAAATTCTTTTATCATAAAAGTATTCTTTTCTCAAAAAGTTAAGAGTAAAATATCATTAAAGTAAGGTAAATAAAACTTTTATACTGAAACAATTTTTACAATAAAATTTTAAATTAAGACTCCATTTCTTAACTCTTGAAACAAAATAGAATATGGTGAAGCTGTATATTTACATATGGTGGTGCATGTACATGACTAAACGTGTGGGACAATCAATCAAATGCCCGACAAGGTATGGCCATAGTTTGAACCACCCATTTTTTTTTAAATCAGTTCAATTCATGCATCTCTTTGTAACTAGGTTATTCTAATGAAAAACCTTTACTAAAAAGAAAATTAATGTTTGTGTTGTTAAATTAGTTAGAATTAGTAATGATACGAATAGTTGTTTGTAGTGTTATCGAGCTTAGTGATGTAGAATTTGTGTTGTAGGGTTAATTTTGGTGAAGCACAATTCAATTGATTAATTCTAAATAAACAATTGTTTTTCGTGTAGTTTTAAAATTGTTACTTAAACTTGTTTTTAAAACAATTTTTTCCTTGATTCATTGGAGCTTTTGTATAAATTTATCATGATGAAAGCAAACAAATGCACACTAATTCTAAGACACACAAACAAATTCAAACCTATCTTAAAACTTAGACTGATTTATCAAATCTGAAGCTTGGATTCTTGCCAACATCTAAACTAATTTAAAAAGGAAAGTTATTGTGAAAAACAATTTTTAAAATACTTGAAAGTAATTCTGTTGAGTTATAAAATTATGTCTATTGCATCCCATTAGACATAATATAGGTTAAAAATCTATTAACAAATTATTTGTCATTCCAAACTATCATCTAAATAATTATTATCAAATAATATTTACGAAAAAATTTAATAAACTATTAAAAACACAATTCACCATTCCCTTTTATGTTTTCCTATTTTTTACAAGGTCAATTTTAAAATTAACTAGCCAAACCACTTCTAACTTTTAAAATTTTCAAATATTTTATATTTTATTATAAAATATCTCAAATTTTCTATAAAATAAAAGTAATTTATAAAAATAGTTAACCTTGGCAACACTAACTATAAAAAAAATAAGGCTCAAATATTGGACAGAATTATGGTAAAGGTATTATTTGTAAGACAAAGTCCTAATTAATAAATAAAGTAAATCAATAAAATAATGTGAGAATAAGAGACAAATCAATGAAAGTTATTAGTCATTGAAATATATAGATCCAACTATAGATATGAAATATTTACTAGAGATCCAAATAGGTCAAGATCGTGGATAAATTAAAGGGATGTCGGGATAAGGAGTTTAATTCATTTCACAATTTTTAGAACACCCTTTTGGAACATTATTTCTCACTCCTTTAAGATCCACTTTTTTTTTTTTTTTTTTTTTTTGATACCAATAAAGATGCTTATTGATGGAATTAAAATTGTATGCAAGAATAACATAGTTATACATTTTATTTTTATTATAATGTTATGTATGAAACTTCTGGACACGTAAAAGTATATATTAAATAATTCATTTAGCTAAAGAAATTATTTTCGATACCTTGTACTAATACGATATTATTTAGGGACTATAAGGAACATAGACATTTCACTATCCTTGTATCACAAGGGTGTTCTTGCAACTGTTAAGCATTTATGCAATAGGAGTAATTTGGTTTTTTAGGTATCCAAATAGTATTGGGCCCTTTCTTATTAAAAGCTTAGAAGATCCTCACATGTTTTTAGTAGACTGTGGATTTTAACAAATATTTTTCTTTCATAGCCTAATTCAATTTTGTTTTCATGATCTTATTACGATATTAATTCATTGTCTTCTTCCGCAATCATAAATATAACTTTGCTTAGTGTTTCATTCTCATGTAGTAAATTGTCTACTATTTGAGTATAATATACTTTCCATATACTCTTCTCAAGACTCTGAACTTTTAAACGAAGAGTTTTATTGTTTTTTCTTTTCAAAATTAATATAAAGAATACTTGAAATTTAATTCATGTTTGAGTATTGCTCGTTTAGTTTTTATTTCTTATTTTCAAGCCATTGTTTTTGTTCTCCAAGGCATTGTGAGTATAATGTAGATTGTTTAATGAAATAGATTAAGTTTTCAAAATTTAAATTCTATCACAATATACTTTAGGTTTGTTTTAGTTTCTTTATAAGCTTTAAAGAGACGAGAAGAATTTGAAAAATTCATTAATACTTTTACAACATGATGAAAATCATTGATTTGTCTCATACTTTTGTAAGTAGAAGATATATGAATTCAATTGCTAATACAAAATACTCGAGAACAAGTTTGTCATATTGCATCACTTAAAGACGATGATTCATTTAATTTAAATTTAATGTTATTTTATATTAATTATATCACAATACAGAAAAAATGGAGAGAAATATTATTCTTGTGATTATTTTACAAGATTTGTTTCCAAATATAATTTGATAATAAGTCAAAAAATTTTAAAAGTGAAGATTGAACAACGTTAAGGATAATTAGAAATTTAGTTAAAATTACATAAAAATTTTCAAGGATAAAAATTACATATAATTAAAAATTCAGAAGCTTAAATTAAAAAAGTTAGAAACCAAAAAATTATAAATTGTGTAAAATATGAGGGAAAAAATTATAATCAAGCCAATAAAATTTATTACATAAATAAAATTTATTATGCACGTCACATATATTAAATTTTTAATAATTATGAGTTTTTTTAGAACCGATCATGACTCAATTAACTATTAAAAATATTGAATTACATTGTATTAATTTATTTTTTCATTTATCAACTTTTATATTCATATAAAAAAAATTAAACGGCCAAATTAATCTAAATCGAATAAAAAAATTCAGTTGTTGTGATTTAAAATTGATCTTATATTCAATTTGAACCACACATTATTAAATACTAATGTTTATCATTATCTGGCTTTACAATAATCTCATTTCATACAAAAGGTAAGTCTAACTAATATTATTTCACTCCTAAGTCATCTTAAAATTATCACTATTACCCCCTTTACTAATATAGTTAAGATTTCATATAAACATGCATATCTTATAATAATTCATACTTAATATGCTTCAAAATATACAATCAGACTAAACTGAAATTTTAAAATATATTTACAAAATCATATATGAGTTTTTTAAAATAAATCTCCTTCTGACACAATTGTTCAATGTAAAAGATCGTCCAAAGACTCTTCTGCAATGTTATTTATTCTTCTGCAATGTTATTTACTCCCTTGTAATACAAGAACATAACATATAGATAACAAAACACAAATACAAAAAAGAAATGATAAGCTAATAGATTTAAAGCAATCTTAGAATAATCTAATTAATCACATACTTCAATAAAGTGAGCAAAAAGGGTATAGAGAGCATGTCTAAATTTCGCTTGAGCGAAATATGTAAAAAAACCAAACGCATCTCTGGTTTTTCAACCTAGTTCACTAGTTCACATTACTAATCATGCTTAAATAACCCATTTTTCACATAGCAACACATCTATATATGAAATCATTTATTTCAACTTAGAACTACCAAAATCATTCAACCATTTAAAACATTAACATCACAATACTCATACTACACCCAATTCATATATTCATATATATAAATTTCACCCAAATTTACAAGTGGTTCAATCCTAGCTCAGATTACATCTTTTACTCTGTATTTCAAATTCTAAATTTCACAACATTATAAGAATGCAACTACTATAGTTAGTTTCCCTTACTTGATGTGAGCATATACTCTTCCCAAAAAGCTCCAAAAATCTAAAAGTATGAGCACTCTAACCTGCAACACAGAGTTTATTATCAAGGATCATACTACTCTACAAGGATGTAGAACCAATAGACTCAGAGGAGAAAAAAGATAGAATTTAACTTACTCTAACAGAGTTTATGATCGGACAATATTACTCAGATTGCTGCCACAGGTCCATTAATAGACTCCGATAGTTGATCTGATGAAGGATGGAAGTAGAGCTTTAGAAACAAGGCAGAGAGAAAAAAGATAACAAAAGTTTAGAGAGATAATGAGTTTGCGAAAATACAACTTCAGTATTAGCTTTTTTCTATAAATACGTATCTTTACTTTTACAACTTCTATTCTCAAAACAAATTTCTAGGTCATTTTAACTTTTATAAAAAATATGATTAATATTAAGAAAAAACAAATAAAATACAATAACATACCCTCAATTTAAAATTTAATACAAAATAGTATTTATGTAAGTATTTATATTTTCCTTGTGCAAATATTTTTACTAGTGGAAGTTGGTATTTATCTAAAAATAATAATAAGTTCATTACAAATTTATAAAACAATGTATATTACAAACCCTTTACAATCAATATTCATACATTACTAAATCTATAATTTTATAAATTAGCATAACGAGAAAAGAAACTAGTTTCTCAGTTTTTCTTCATTTTTATTTTCGTCCTTGAAAAAATGTCAGTTTTTTTAAGTATTCTTGATGTTCATCAATGCATACTTTTTTTTGGCGTACATTAGGAAATTTTCCAAAAATTGTATAATTTCTCTTCAAATTTACTAGAATGATTTATGCTAGAAGAAATGCCGACTTTCATTGTAAGTAAAGTTTTAAAGAAGTCATACTTAGGTATGACTTTGATTTATATTAACGTAATATTAAAATTTTTTATTTAAAAAAAAAAGTGAAGTCGTCAAGTGATACTAGACTTTAATTTAATTTTTTTGTACATTTACTTAATTAGTAAAAAATGATAATTTCTGGTTTAAAAACAAAAAATGTGTAAAAACTTAGGAATGAAATAAATTAAAAATATTTTATTATTTTACATATTTAACTGTGTAAATAATTAAAAAAATAAAATATTGTTTCTAAATGAAATGATTTTAAAATTATATGTAGGTTCTGTAAAAAAATATACATATGGAAAACACATTCCTGTACTCAACTTTAAGACATGTTACTCTCTTTATCAAATATATTTTAACAGAAATTTAAAAGTAAAAATTATTTATGTGTTACAATTATATTTCTAAATTAAAATTAACTGTACTGAACAATAGAGTGTAAGATTATTTGTGATTTTTCATAAATTAAAATTTTTGTTTATCTATAAACTTTTAGATTATCTAATATTAATTATATTCAAATTTTCTAAATTATATAATATATAAAAATAATAATATATGTATTTTTTTATTTAAATAAATGCATAAAATTGAAATAAATATAAATATTAAATTGAATTCATTAAAATAAGATGATATAGTAAAAAGATTACAAATAATATTATTAAATAAACCTTACAATGCATATATTTTACTGTTTAACTGAACAATTTCTCCTCAAAGTAAGAACATAATTATTATACAATTTATCACAAATATTTTTTTCTATATTTTTATCCAATTAATCTATTTTTTCACATTATTATATACTATTTCTTACTTCTTATACATTGTAATAAATATTTTATAAAATTTTTGAAACAGTTTATAAAATTATTTATTAAATTATTTATCATTTTTACACCATTTTTAATTTTAAACAAAAAATTATCATTTTGTGATAGTAAAATTAAATTTAAAAGACTGAAATTGATACAAGATAACAACTTTAGTGTAAAACCTTCTTTCTTTGTTAATTTTTAGTTGTCATTGAAATCATGTTTTATGTGTAACGACTTCTCAATAGTCTAAGTCTCGAATAATTTTATAATTCTTTTTAAATTTGTCTATTTTATTAATTTAGTGAAAAATTGCACATTCCTATATGTAGGATTGCTTAAGCCCTAAGTAAATAAAACAATGACTTTAAGATTTAAAAAAAAAGAATTACAACCAATATATAAATATAAAATTAAAAAATATTTAATTTTAAAATTACACTTAAAAATAATTTTGAATTAAAAATTTAAAATATCAAAACATACCGTTAAGTTTATATCGATTCTATAAATATTATTTAATGAATAATAATTTTGAAAAATTTTTCTAGTAAATAATATATTAATAAAATATTTCCATTTTTTAAAAAATATATTGAATAGGTAAGGAATTCTAAAGGTTAAAATTTTCTGATTTTTTCTTTTTCTTTTATTGATTTTTCTATATTATTATTTTAATTTGAGTATTTGATTTGATTGTCATTAGTCCATTATCTAATTTCAAATTTTAATTTACCATTGATATTATTATAGTACATTTATGCAAGTGTCTTTCAATGTGGAGGTTTGAAGCCATAGATATAGGCATTATATTTGTATTGATTTTTGCTCTTTTTTTAGTACATTAATATCAAGTAAAAAGAAATATTAGAACTGATTGTACCAGTTCTTCTATGATCAAATTTCATTGCTTGTTACATGTCTCTTTATTAAATTATCATATTATCTTTTTTATTAAAATATTGTTAATTTATAAGTACGTCTCTTATCAAATTATCATATTATCTTTTTTTATTAAAATATTTGTTAATTTATAAGTTTGAAACCTAATAAAATATTAACAACTTATGAAATTGAAACTTTTGAATTTTTTTAGACATAACTATTTGGTATAACATATTATTTGCAATTAACTTGATTAGAAAAAAATTTAGAATCACAAGATAGGTTTATTAATATGGTTATTAAACAATTGAAATGTATTCTTTAATTTCTTGAAACACATATATAGAGAACGAATTTGAAAATGCATACATTAATTTCTGTCAAATAAATTATTTCTGAAATGGATGTAGAAAAAGGAATTATTAGTAGTAGAAAAAAATAGTTTGATGAAAGTATTGAGAATGGAATTATAAAATCACCTTAAGAGTTATTTAGAATTTTTTTTTTTTTTTGCATTGTAGGTAAAACAATTATCATACTCCAAATTAGATTTGAATAATTTAAAATATAAGAAGATTTTTTTGATTTTTTTATTTAGTATTAAAAAATCAAATCATTTGATCATGTATTTTTGAAAGAAAAATGTCTAAACCTTGATGAATTTTTGAAACATGATAACTTTTTAGATCTTTATGGTTTAGATTTATTTTCATAATTAAACATCTTAAAAAAATTAAAAAATTAAAAAATGATAAATTAATTGATATTTTTATTTATATAAAATAAATAAATTATTTCCCAAATGTATGTATAAATGTATATATAGCATAAAATAATGTTAACAATCCCATGATTAGTTGCTGCAACTAAAAGTAATTTTTCAAAAATAAAATTAATAAATCTTATTTAAGATCAAAATGTTCAAGAGATACTAAACTAATTAATTTTATTATCTATTGAAAAATATATATTAAATAAAATTAATTATAAAAATTTAATAGATAATTTTATATTAAAAAACTCAAAAATAATTTTTAAATAAAAATATCATAATTTTAATAAATTATTTTATTAATTTGAAAAACGTTTATTTTTTAATTTGCTTTATACTTCCTTCCTAAAACCTTGAACATGTCTCTGCTTGTAAGATTTCTAAGAGATTATTAATTAGCTCAAACATGCCAATAAATAAACCAAAAATTAAAATAACTTAACATATTCAATCAATGTGACATTAAGTCTACATCATTCATTCATTCCTAAAAAAAAAATTAAAAAAAAAAAACATTTAGTTTAGTTTTCTATCCCATCTTCTTTCCATAAATTCTTCAAACCATGTGAAGCTCACAAATTAATTAAACATGGTCCAACTTCATCAAGAGAATGACCATGTAGTTGTCTACATCATCATCTGGAAAAAGAACATCTTCAAACTCATTTCAAGAGACATCTTCTTCATTCAATGGACACACATTCATGTTTATAGGTGACACAAAACTCTTCGTTTTAGTCCATCATTGATGCTTCATTGTCAACATATGAGGTGTTCAGATCAATGTCTATAGGCATGCTGGATAAGTTTGCAAGTCCTGAACAGAAAAAAAAAAAAAAAAAAAAAAAAAAAAAAAAAAAAAAAAAAAAAAAAAAAAAAAAAAAAAAAAAAAAAAAAAAAAAAAAAAAAGAGATGTTCAAAAGGTAACAAATGCATATAGAAGCTATGTTTCAACATGCATAGGAATAGAAAGAAAAAAATAACAAATTAGTGTTAAAAAAATAAAATAAAAATTCAGAACACCTTGAATCAATTTGTCTCTTTCTTCTTCATTGCCTTCATTGTTTGAGACATGTTGGGTTCCACCCTTTATCAGTCCTTTGTTGGAAGCTTCGTTGTCATTGACATGGGAATCAATGTATGGAATGTTGAGATCAAGATCTAAAAGAAATATTGAAGAGTTTGTATGTGCTGAAAAAACACACACAAAAATTGGTATTAAAAACATGATAAATGCATACATGTGTTTTCTTTTTAGGAAGGAAAGTTTAGTCTTTCAGAAAAGAAAAAGTTTAATAGGGATGATTTTTCAACTTTGTTTCACTATTCTCAATTTAATCCTTTTTTGTTTTTTTTTTTAAATATGAGTAAGCATAATTTTTCCATCAAATTTATGACGATAATTATAGTGTCATCATTGCTTGCGTTACGCAATTATTTCTATTAATAAGTTAAGTTTAACTAATAATGTATAATTTATTATTCATGTCATGTATCATTATTGCAATATTATTATCATCAATTTAATAAAACAAACTATATTAACTTACTTTTAAAATCAATTTAATAAAAAGAACTATATAAATTTACTTATAAAGAAAATAAACCCAAATTAAAGAACATTTAAAATAATAAAATAAAATGTTAAAAAAAATCATAACTCTAAGATAAAAATTACTATTAAACTAGAAAATTATATATTATAAGAAATGAGTGAAAAAAACAAAGATATAATGCGAAAAAGTGATAAAGAAAACTATTATTTTTTTACATCTAGTAAATTTTGAGCCATTCAAATTTTAAAGAGAAAGAATAAAAACTACAAAATAAACTAGTTTTTTTTAATTATATTTTTTCTCATCTATATAGTAAATGTATAAATGATTTCATAATTATATAATTATTTAACCTATATTTATTTATTTACCTATTATTTTTTAAAATAACAATTTTACTTTATTTTCGTCTCTGAGCAAGTGCATCTTCACTAATCTCATCTCCTTTTCATTTCCTCGAGTCTTCTTTTATTTTCTCACAGTATATGAAATAAACATAAAACTAATTAATATAAAAAAAAATTAAAAAGTACACCACCTTGAGTTGATTTCTCACTATCTTTTGGATTTCCTCCATTGTTTGAATGATGCTGGGTTGAATGGTTTAGAAATCCTTCGTTGGAATCCATGGATGCTTCATTGCATGACATGTTTAGATCAATCTCCAAAGGCAAGATTGGAAATTTTGCATGCACTATAAATGTATAGAAAAATTACATATTCAAAAAGTGGATAATACATATATAAACTCTATTTGAAAAAGGCACATAATTAATCAAAAGAAACAAAATAAACTAGCAGTATACAAAAATATTAAAAAGTTAGAACACCTTCATTGTTTGAATCTTGTTGGGTTTCATGGTTGAGAAGTGCTTTGTTACACTCCATGAGTGAATTGTCGCAAGGAGCGTTCAAATCAAGATCCAGAAGCATCTTCAACAGGTAAAATCAATGGAGAAAGAGAAAAAAAAAAAAAGTTAAATTGAACTTAACTTTTATGGGTATCTGCCATTGCCAACTTCTAGAAAACTTTTGGAAGAGAGGGGGAAAGGAGGTATTAATAGTAAATGAAGAAAGAGAAAACAAATTAAAGTTTTATTGTATGCTTATGGTGGCAAGGGATTAGGTGATATTTTGGAGTCATAGACTTTAATGTTTGAGATTTTGATATTTTGGAGTACAATGATATTAAGCTTAATAACCTTTCATTCTTCAAATATGTAGTTTAATTCATAAGGTTGAAAATTAAGAAAGAATTGTATTTCAAAGTAATATATTAATCTTCTAGTTTAGTATTTCATGACATATTAACTCTTACATTGGACAATAAAATAACCATTAATGTGTCATGTTAATAAACTATTTTTTGCTATAAAGCATGTACTAAAGGATAAATTTTATTATATATTCATTTTTAATTTTAAAGTATATAGAGACTAATTTAAAAGCGACATATATTTTTTAAATATATGAAAGATTATTTAATTTTAATATTAGTGACCAATATTTTTTTAATAAGTATAGTGAATAATTTAGAAAAAAATAATTTTAAATTTTTGAAACGAAATAATGTTAATATTTTGTAATGAGTCTATAAACTCTTTCCATTCGATTATTAATTGTCTATAAGAGTTGATCATATACATCTGGTTTAAATATTTATAATTTTATTGTATATTAAAAATACTTTTAATATGTTTTATTTTAAGTTTTAAATGATCTTTTAATAGTAATAAATTGAATTTAATATACATAATTGATTAGTTTGTATTTAGCTAATTTGTCTTTTGTTTATTATTTGGTTGTAACGTTTTCACATATATTATTATGGTAGTAACGATTTTGCATATATTATTTTTGCTTGATTATAATTGCATTGACTTTTATATTTTTAAACTTTAAAATTGAGAAGTAGTCCATGTATTACTATATCATCTTTTTTTTCTTAATATGATTTTACAATAAGAAATTCATAACACGTTCAAATATAATGTCATCTTTAAAAAGAAAAGCATAATTTGTTTCTTATATTATAATTTACATGCACATTCATTAAAATAGAAAACATAGATTTAAAAACTTGCACAATAATGAACTGAGAGTGTCAAATAGACATAATAACAACATTTAACTTTCAACATTCACAAGTAAATATTTTGGGCAGTAAATACTTTGGCCAGTAACCCTTTTGTTAAAGGGTCAACAATGCTAACTTGTTTTCTTAATACTCTATGTTTCTGGACTTCTTTTTTAAAGGTAAAGTATTTCAATTATATATGTTAAACACTTTTAGAATACTTGTCATTTTTAGAAGTGGAGACTATTTAGAATTATAACAATAAATTTTTAGCAGCCTGAGAATACTGTCAACTAGTCCAAGTCCTAAAATAAAATTTTGCAGCCAATCGGTCTAAATTGTGACCTAAAGTATTTCACAAATTCAACTTTCATGATGGATGCATGACTAACTGCTTCACACTTTTCCATAGAATCCCTCATCTAGTTAAAGATACACATAACCAATTGTAAACTTTCTTGTATCTATACAGCCAAATTTTTTTTTTGAATATGTATATCCAATCCCCTCAAGATGATTATATATCTTATAAGTAAGCATGTGTTTATTTGTTCCTTACAACTATATTAAGACTTTCTTTGCAACTTTCTAATGATTCGATCCTAGATTACTTTAGTATTTACCAAGCATACCAACTGTAAAACTAATATATGGTCTCGTACATGTTTGAACATACATCGAACTCCCAACAACATATGCATAAAAAATATTCTCTATTTATTTCCATTCCAAATCATTATTTGGCCATTGCATAAGACTAAATTTGTCTCCTTTCTATATTGGAACGAGAGATGTTGAATATTTATCCATTTTGAACCTCTCTAAAATTTATCAATATATGCTTTCTGAGACAAACCCAACAATCCTTGTGGTTTGTCACAAAATATATCTATTCCTATCACATAGTATGCAACCATATCTTTCATTTCAAAGTTATTAGAGAGAAACTTCTTGATCTCACTTAACAGACCAAGATCAATAGTTATAAGAAAGATATCATCAACATATAGGATCAAAAATATAAACTTGCTCCCGCTGACCTTCAGATATATACATCAATTAACAATGTTATTTGTGTGTTGAATATGACTAAATATTTTTATTCATTATTTCATCAACATCATATATTTACAAGTATAAATCTATGTTTTATTTCACTATCCACTTTAATATTTTTTCATATTATATTTCCTTATTTGTCATAGTAAATAGTAAATCATTAATCTTTAAGTTCTTTTTATAGTAAGTTTTTTTTTGTAATTTTTATTAAATATTTGTTTTCAAAAGATACTTAAATTTGAGATTAAAAAAAATTATCATAGACTTTGATATTTTTTTTTCAATTTTGTTTCTAAACTTATGCGGGTCAACCCACAAATCTACAACTATGTGGAGTGAATATAGCCTATTAACATACAAGTCTTAGACAAGTTCTTCCTGCACCCTAATAGGTTCTTCCTGCACCCTAATAAAAATTTTAAATCCCACATTTGCCCTTTAGGAAATTACGTAAATAGCATTTCTTTATTAGAAAGGTTTCTTCTCCTCTTCGATGATCATAAGGCACAGTGCTGCTATAGTATCCTTTTTCTCTCAAATTCATCTTTCAGAGTATCATTTTTGAAGATTTGAAGTGTGATTGAATGGTAGAACAGATTTTCCGATCATTGTGAAGTGTTTATCAATGACAAAGAACAACAGGGAGGTAAGATTTTTCGTTTTAGTGGACTTTTTAAATTTCTCGTAGGGCACCCGGATGATCCCATCCGGTTCTCATTTTTTGAATTTTGAGAATCGGACAGGGAAGTCATCCGGTTCGTATTATGACAACCGGATGACACCCCTTCCACACTGCATCCGGTTGTCAATTTTATATGTTTTGTTAACCGGATGGCATGGCGTCCGGTTCACATTTTGTTTTTTTTTAATAAGTGGTTGGAATGCTATGTTACAGGTATGGATAATATGTATATGTATTCAAAGGAAATAAACAAGAAGTCTACTATAAATGAAGAAGATGAAAGTAGTTCCTTGGTTCGGAAAGAGGATTGTTATCTTGAATTCACAACTGATAAGGTAAAATGATTTATTTTTGTTTATGTTTATGAATTGTAAACTAATTACATAGGAATGTGATATATTGTGTAGGTGTTTGGTACTCGAGATGAATTACTTGAATGGGTTCGCAAGGTTGCATTTAGACTTGGCTTCGTTGTTGTCATACTGAGATCAGACAAAGCAACTGGAGCACAAGGTAGGAGGACCTATGTCTTGTTGGGATGTGAGAGAAGTGGAAAATATAGAAAGTACAGAACAAATTTAGATGTGAGTATAACGGGTACAAGGAAGTGTGACTGTCCATTTAGATTGTGGGGCAAACCATTAAAAGGTAGAGATGGTTGGGTTTTGAAAGTCGTATGTGGGTTGCATAACCATGATTTGGCTAATACATTGGTTGGTCACCCTTATGCTGATAGGTTACGGCCCGATGAACACGCTTTAGTTGTTGACATGGCAAAGAGTCGAGTTAAACCAAAGAATATATTGCTTACACTTAAAGAGAATAATGAAGACAATGTGACGACAAATAAGTACAGGCTTCCACTGCTTGAAATTGTAGGTGTTACATTCACAGGCTTAACTTTCTCAGCTGGCTTTGTTTTGATGTCTACTGAACGTGAAAACAATTTCACTTGGGCTTTGCAAAAATTAAAAGGTTGTTTTTTATAGGAGATGTGTACCCTATAGTTATTATTAGTGATAGGGACCTGGCTCTGATGAATGCTATTGAAGTTGTTTTTCTAGAAGCAACTAACTTGTTGTGCAGGTTCCACATAAATAAGAATGTAAAGGCCAAGTGTAAAATGTTTGTTCATCCAAAGGAGGCATTGGATGTTGTTATGAAAGCATGGACAATTGTGATTGATTGTAGTGATTGTGAAGCATTTTCTAAATGTGTTGAAAATTTTGAAAGTGTTTGTTTGCCATGGCCCATATTTTGGAATATGTTCAAAAGACCTGGATTAAAGCTCATAAGGAAAAGTTTGTCAGTGCTTGGACAAATAAGGTGATGCAATCAATAATCTCCTTGTCCTCCAACATAATGAGATTAAAGCATTGTTTCGAGATGAGTCTACATGTTCTTACCCACAGTTTCAACAAGACATTATACAAAGGTTTATTGGGTATGGTAAGTAAGTATGCATTGGTGCACATTGCAGAAGAGTTTAATAAGGTACAATTTGTTGGCTTTGATAAGAAAAAGTGTGGTTGTGTCCTTAGAAAAACTCATGGTTTACCATGTGCATGTGAGCTAGCAAGATATGCTTTTGGTGTCATTCCACTAAATGAAGTGCATGTGATTTGGACTAGACTTAGTTTCTCAGACTTATCATCAAGTCAGTCATCATCTCATTTGTCTATTAACCAAGAATGGGAGGTGATTTCTAAATGCTTTGAGGAGCTTGATATTGGAGGTAAAATGACCCTTAAGGGTAAGCTTGCTGAAATTGCATACCCTAACATGACATCATTATATCCCCCATTGGAAAAGGTTAAGACTAAAGGGTCGCAAAAGAGTAAACAGAAACTATTAGAGAGGTCAATCAAGCGTGACCCTTCATACTTTGAGCATGTAGACAAGATTCATTCCATCGAGGATAGTTGTTCTACACAAAAGGCTTCATGGATAAAGGTAAAACGACATTCGGTGTTACCCTCTAAAGTTTTTCTTTGTCTTGATCAATTTCATCCTATATGTCATCCATACATAGTGGACATTATTGATGTTAAACCAGATGGACATTGTAGTTATCGATCAATTGCTGCTTTGTTGGGAATGAGAGAAGAGTCATGGCCATTAATCAGAATGGATATATATAAAGAGATATGTGAATGGCGTGATGAATATACAAACATTTTTGGTAGCCATGAACGTTTCGATGAACTGAAGAACTCTTTACTTGTTGAGGGAACATCATCTGTAAGTGTTTATGTTTAATTTATAATTAACATATGTAAGTGCAATGACATATTACTAATATTTTACATATTTGCAGGCAAGTGTTGACAAGTGGACGACTATACTAGATATGGGTTACGTCATTGCAAGCAGATATAATGTTATCCTTGTTTGCTTGTCTTTGCAACAAAATGTAACCATTTTTCCATTACGAAGTAAACCTCCTATTGATGTTAGTCAACATCAGATAATATGCATAGGACATGTTTATGGGAATCATTTTGTACAGGTAAGCTTTATAAGTTACCAAATTGCCCAACATTTTACTGTGATGTTAACTAACTTAATTTTCATTTACAGGTTAAATTGGTTTATGGTTGTCCTTTACCAAATGTAGACGTGATGTGGACCAATCACAGTTCTGCAGATGCATAACTATGGCTAACTCATTATATTACCTGAATGCAACAATTTGTTTCCATGTTAGGATCAAGTACATTATATGTTAATCTTGCGGATGATTGATGCATTTATATTAAAATTGTAAGAGTTTTGATTGATTTATATGTTTAATTTATATTAAAAATGTGATATAAACATAGTACCAACATAAACTTGAATAAACTCCATACATAAACATAGTTCCAACATAAAATTAAACAAACTACATACATGTGCTAAATACATAAACATAGTGCAAAATACATAAACCCTACGAGCTAGAACTCCCTCTCCCTCTCCCTCGGACACCTCTCACTCGTCTAGTGTATACTTGTCCTTCATGTGAATGTGTACGAGCCAATTCATACGCAGCTACTGTATCCTCATGTGTATCCCCATAGCTAATTGCCCTCTATAATAGGGTGGCTATCCTTCTAAAGATACCCTGCAAAGAATAAATAATATAATGTGACTGATCAAGTACATAATAATATGAAATCAAATTAAAATGTGAATGTAATGAAATACCGAGGCTGGCTATGAGTGCTGCTGTGACGAGGTGGCTAGTTGATCGTTATCATGACTATGACTATGGCTAAGACTGTGACTATGACGATCTCCTTCCTCATCACATCTAATGAGATATGGATGTGAGACACGACTATACCAGGCGATATAGTCCATTGTGCATGGATGCGGGCCAATAACAGGTATCAAGGCAGTCACAACATTATCAGCAAAATGGACCCAACGTGCATTTACCGTTTCAAAAGCAACCATATCTTGCATTGGAGGAGGAGGTGGTATGGTCTGCATATACCCATATTGTCGCAGTACTCGATCAGGCAGATGCATCTGGATGGTATGTCCATACCGGAGAAAACCCCGAAAAAAAAAATCGGCTCCAGAGATCGACTTACTCTATGAGTACCGTAGGGACACCAGATGACATCAGACACGGTCAATCGATCTAACTGTGCTCTGACATCAACCAACTGAGATGGATGTCGACTGATCACATACCGACAAGCCAGTGGAAGTGCTTCATTATAGCTCGGGGCATCATTCCTATTCCCCACAGATGGGAAATGCTCGTAAATTCATGCCTGACAAAATGTAACAAAGTTACATGTAATAAAATATAACTTGTAAATTAATTTAGCGATAATAAAATATGTACCTATAATAGAGTAATAAAAACTCCTAACTGTTTAGTCCCAACAAGAGAAGCATCTCCTAGCTTATCATACATATGTGCTAGAGGAAATACTCCCCATGCATAACTACCACACAGAGCAAGGTCCCGAAATAGTGACAGATAAGAAATGGAGACAGATGTTGCACTTTTATCAAGAAAGATTGTGCATCCAATTAAGTACAACAAATAAGCCCTTGCAGCAAACTCCCAGTCTTGATTTTCACAACATGTGGCGTAGTGATCTCTCAACCAACTGAGGAGCACAGCATTGCCACGACTATCACGCAAAGCGGCATTTACAGGACCATGAGGAACCCCTAATAGTTCCAACATAACATCAAGGGCTCCACTGTTGTCTAACCTATCAAACATCGGAAATTGCCCCATAATAGGTAGGTGGAGTAGGCTAGACACGTCATCCAAAGTGATCGTCATCTCACTAAATGGCATATGAAATGTATTCGTGTCTCGATGCCACCTCTCAACAAATCCGCATAAGAGGCCATTGTCCGCTACCTCATAACACATGTTGCATAGAGGCAACAATCCGCTATTCACAATCAGTGAAAACACCTCAGCACGAGGAAGACCAAAGCTGTTAACCTTTCTTCCATGAGAAACCAATTTTAGGACTCCGCGATCCTAAACAAAAGACAACACCAATTAAACACATATTAAACACAAAATAAGCACAATAAGTTATAACATAATCTTACCTCACCCTCCCACAATCTCAATGCAACATGGTGATTATAACTAACTAGAAGAGACACATCAGATGGTCTTCCAGGAAAACCTCTAGTGTCACCACCACCAATACAAGGAGCGACACCACTAACATGAGGAGCATTACCACCGACAACAGGAGCACTGGATGAAGCTTCCCGATCCCCTCTACAAACTAATGTTGTAGGCCTTCTCCGACCTTCATGTTGGGAACTAGCTCCTCTGGTCTTAGTCATATCTGTCAAAGTTGTAAAGGCACTTAGAAAAAAAAATTGAAAAATTCACAACCGGATAGAACACCCATCCGGTTTACACTACCAACATCATGAGAACTGGATGAGCAGGCCATCCGGTTGGCATTTGAAAAAAAATTGACAATCAGATCGCACCCCCATCCGAGTGTCAAATTTTTTTCAAATGCCAACCAAATGGCCTGCTCATCCGGTTGTCATTTGAAAAAAATTTGACACCCGGATGAGCAGGCCATCCGGTTGTCATATTTTTTCAAATGACAACCGGATGAAGGTGTCATCCAGTTCTCATTTGGAAATCAAATTGACAACTGGATGAAGCCCATCTGGTTCTCATACCCGAAATCGGAGAATTGCTCCGTTTGCCGTCGACAATGGCCTAAATCCCAAATTAACTACTCTAATGAGTAATATAACTTATTAATTTTTAATAAATGGCAAAAATTACTTACTTGAACAATTAATTGAAGATTTCAATCAATGAAAGAATCGAGACGAAGAAGATGACAACCGGATGAATGAACAATCTGAACCGGATGAGATTTTGTTGGCAACAGCAGCGTAAATCCGTTCCTATTCCTGGCTGATACAGAGGGCACAGGTTGAAGGAGACTCTTGCGGCGACACGAAATACTCTTCCGACGACGGGATGGAGTTAAGTTTTCGAATGGGGAAATGTGACCCAAATACAGGTATTAGGATAGAGGGTAATTTCGTCTTATCAATTTTATAAGTTGAGGATAAATGTAAAATTTAAAATTTTTATTAAAATGCAAGAAGAACCTATTAGAATGAAGGAAGAAGTTGTCAAGTGTTATACATGTCGGGCAAGCCCAACCCGTGTTTGGTAAGCCGAAATAAGGCATGTTGGCCCGTCCTGCTACCCCTATATGTATATTTCAATTTTCTATATGTGTAGTAATACAGTTATCATATACTTCACATATCTAAACAATCGTATAATTTATTAGATATAAACATTAACTCCCCTTACCTAGAGTATGCCTACTAACTAAACATTCCTTAATACTTTCAGAGATCTAATGAATCTCCTAATAAATCACCCAAATGTCAACCCCTTCATTAATAATATCTACTATACAAATAATCCAAAAAGGAGAAGAAAAGAATATAAAATCTTTACTATAAATTAAACTAGTTACCTACATTAAAACTCTGATCAATTCATTTTGCTGCTTGTGTTGTTATAGGATAACAAATAAGTCAATTTAGTCCATTTTAACCTGGTCTATTGTTGACCCAAAAGTGAGGTGGACACAATTAATAAAGTGTAACAAAATGGGTTGAAAATCTTAATTCAGTGTTGTAAAAGAATGAGTCAATTTGTTAATTTTTTTAAAATTTATAATTATAAAATTTATTTTATATATATATATATATATATATATATATATATATATATTAAAAGCACTTTAATACGTTATTAACTAAATTGAAACTTAATTTGTAAATATTAATAATTTAAGTTACAATATTATTACATACTTACATTTTTCAAATAATATAATATAAAAGTAATTTTAAAATAATTTTATTTTAATTTTTAATTTATTTCTTAAAAGAATGTATTGATGAAGAAAAAGAAAGCGCCTTTTCAGGGGAATTACTAGCATTTAAATAGAGTGAGCATTTAATATTTATGTAGAAAACTAGCATTTAATATATTTATGTAGTTATCTAAACATTAAATGATTTCCTACGGTTTTCTTGAAACAATATGTTGGCGAATTAAAGAAATAGATGAATGAAATAAAATACATGTTCATAGAGTTAAGTGATTGATTTTTTTTTCTCAAAATATACTCATTTTAAAAAATAGTTAAATAAACTTATTTTCACTTTAATTTTTAAATTAAATCTAATTACTTTTATATAAAATTTAGTTTTTGAGGAGCTGAACTCTCAACGATAACTAATCCTATAGATTTTCTTTTCTTTTCTTTTCTTTTCTCTCAAATTATTTTTAAAAAAATAAAAAAAATATTAAGTCAGAATTCAATTTACTAGAAATTAAATTCTTAACGTACTCACTTCCATTTTGAAAAGGCGATTAAAATTCAATTTTTGAAAAGTTAAATTTTGACTTCATTTTTTAAAAGAAAAATAAAAATTGGAAAAAAAAATGGGATTGTTTCACATTGAGAATTTATCCTCAGCGAAATCAAATTCTCAATGTAAAAGCCAAACAATGTTTATTTTAGAAATAAAAATGAAAATAGGTTTATTTAGATAAATTTGTTTTAAAGTGGGTTTATTTTGGAGGAAAAAAAATCTAAGACATGTTAACCTTTAAAAGTGAATTTTAATTTTTATTCTATATCAACTCAGTTATTTTTTTTTTCTAAAACTAAACAATTTTGTGCCTATAGTTGATAATTTTAATTTCAAATTCTCGAATTCGTATATTACAAAATATTTAATAAGTTAAGCTAGTGATAATTTTAAAATTTTACATACTTGCAATTCATAAATAAAACTATTGAAATAAGAAATACTAAATTTATTTTTCCAAAACATAATATAATAAGTTATATAACTCTTTAAATTTTATCACATTTGACTATCTGATTTCGTATATTATTTTAAACATTTACATTTTACATTAGAATATGCTTGAGATTTTTTTACAGATAGTACAATTTTACACCTTTATTGTAAACATTTATATTTAGTGAAACAAAAATATCACTTGTGCAACATTAAAGAAAATACTAAGTAGAAAAAATAAATTTTTTAAACTTATCAAAATTATAAAAGACACATGTCCACACTTATACGCAAAAATGTATTAAATAGTTTTATTTAATTAATTATAACAATTAAATAAACATAATAAATAAATAAATAGTTATTACAAATTTAATGTATGCATTAAAATAAAATATGAAAGGAAGAAACAAAATATATTAAATGTGTTTTTAATTAAGGATATAATAAATCATAATTAAGGACATAATAAAAATACTTATTAAAAAAATAGCGTATGCATTAAAAAATATTTAAGGGAAAATAAATCATTTAAATGTTTTTTTTTAAGTACTTTATGAATGATTTTGATACAACTTAGATACAGGTAGCATTTATATATTACTCTCTTTTTAATTGTCAGTTATTCCATAAGAATGTTTCATTTTATTTATCTTTTTAAAACTTAAAATAATATTATTTTTATTGTACTCTTAATTTAATTAGTATGGAGAAAAAAAAATTAAATATGATAACAAAGAGAGAAAAAAATAATACGCACATTAAACTAAGAAAACTAAAAAAAATATATATTAATTTAATTAAAATAAAAACATTAAATACTTTTTTATCGAAAAAATCCTTAAACAGCTATAATTTTCTTCAAGTGATTCAGAAAAGAAAGTCTTATAGAAGTCATAGTGAGGCATGTTAGTCCTTTCAAAAACCAAAAAGAAATAAAAAAAAAAGAAAGAAAGAAAAGCATGTTAGTAAATGTATACACCAAATTATTAAATACGAAAATAAAACTTTTCTTAATTATCATTTAAAATAACAAAAAAAATTCTTATTTAAAATATTAAAATTTAAAATATTAATTTTTCAACTTATTTATCATTTACAAAATTTAATATCACATTAATTACTATTGCTTATACTTTTATATATTTTTTAAAAAAATTAAATAAGTTAAATATACAATTTTGGTATTCGATAAAAAAAAGTAAAATAAATAATTGTACAACTATTTTATTAAAATGAAATTAATTACGATATTTTTTTTTATTTCTGCAAAATAAACCTTAAAAAGTTGAAGTTGAAGGGAATAAATAAGGAAAACGGTAATAAATAATCTATGACAGTTAATGAATACGCATGTAAACTTCAAATAGAAAAGGTTACTTATATAATATTAATAATAATAATAATAAATTAAATGCTTATTAAATTTTTTATGATTACATTAAAAGAAAATATTAAAGGGAAATTAAAGAAAATAATTAAAACATTAAATGGTAAAATTAATGAATTATTAATTTTATGTTATTATCTTTTAATCTTCTTTTATAATATATATATATATATATATATATATATATATATATATATATATATTAACATTTTTAAGAGTTAAAGTTAATCTATACTAAAGTCTCCTATAAATAATTTTTTTTAATTTTACAAAATTTTGTTTTAATTTATGAAAATTTTATTTTTTTTATTATTTTTATCTCAGTTTTTTTTTATAAGTCAAGAAGTGATTTTGGACAAGTTTTTTGAACAAATCTTAATCTTTATATATGTTATACAAAATTAAAAGTGATATTCTCGAGAATAAAGCGAATAATTTTCACTTGTTATTTTATATACATTATATATATATATATATATTGATAATATAATTTTAGAATTCTACTTAATTTAGTAAAACATTATTCTGATTTACAATCTAAATAGATATAAAATATATAAAATTAAAACTTTAATACATATTAAATTAAAAAAATTAAAATTAGTAAATTAAATATTAAAACTCATGTATCAATTAAAATATGTACTTCAAACATAAATTTTAAAGAAAGGTTTTTAATATAGACACCAATAAATAATTAAAGTTTAAACAAGTTGAAACAGTTGGGAACGTTCTTATAGAGAAACAATTAATTTAAATATCTAAAAAGGAAAAGAAAAAGACTGGTCCACACCACGGGTTTCACTCTCTCTTTTTGTACGAATTTTAGGAAGAAAAAAAAAACAAAAAAAAAACTCCACCAATTCCCGAAAATGACATTGCTGCAAACCTTTCACACTCGTTCACTTGTCTTCTGGTTCTTATATAATGAGGTGCTAGCTGTTTCCATTTCTTCATTCTCATTTCTCTCTTTCACTTTCTCTCTCTTTTCATCTTTTTCATTCTGTCTCCTCTGAAAAGATGACTGGGGTTTCTGAAGAAGGACCTGTTTCTCTTGATCAGCTTAAGCAGATTATGAGTGAGTTTGCAAAGGAGAGGGATTGGGAGCAGTTTCATAGCCCAAGGAACCTCCTTTTGGCTTTGGTATGCTTCTCTTTATTCACAACCCAGAAACAGAAAAAATGTGCTTTCCTTGTTGTACTTGTCATTTCACCTTGCATGAACATTCTTTGTTTGTCATTTTTCAACCCACCCATGTCAATTTTTGTCATTTTTGAGAGAAGCCCAAGTCAAAGCTTTCACCTTTTTTCAATGTTATTTTGTTGGGGTGATCATGTTTTTGTTATTTTTGATTTCTTTTATTTGTTCTTCATCATGGGTGTTTGAGCATTGACCCAGAGGATGTTTGTTATCCTCATTTTTGCACTTGGGTTGGGGACACTGAGATTTTCTTAAAGTTGGTTTCTTTTAATGGTTTTCTCTTCATCAGGGGTGTTTGAATATTGACTTGGCTGAGGTTGTTCATTTATGCATTTGGGAACATTTTTTTTTTTCTTAAAGTTGATTCCTTTTCTGTTTGTGTTCTTTATCATGGGTGTCATTTTAATCACTTTTATTCTTCATCTTGGGTGTTTGCATGTTGACCCAGCAAATGATGCTTGTGATATTTATTTCTACATTTGGAAACATTGTCATAAAGTTTTCACCTTTCACCTTTTTAATCTTATTTGACAATTTTATTTTTTTATTGTGTGCATAGGGTGCATATATTCCTGGTTAAAAGATTTGTTAAATTTGGTGTGGACATGAAAAATTGTTTCTTTTTTACTAGTAAGACATTACATAGTAGAAAGGCCGTGATAAAGGTTTGAAATTGAAGATTTATTATTTCACTAAAATAATAATTCTTTTTCTTTTGTTTTTTCTATTTTTAGCTAAATAAAATATGTTTTTTTCCTCCTTTTAAAAATTTCGTTTTGTATTTGCCAAGCTGGCATCACACTGATAACATCTAAGATGAAACCCCCACAATCTATTCCATGCCCTTCTCTACAAATGATGCATTAGTGTGTCAAAAAGACTAATGGAATAAGAGGCAAGAGAAAAATATGAACAATAATGTGCTTTTCTTATATTTAAATAAAATTTTGGACTCTCTTGTATGCTGAAGTTGTAATTCGGTCTCTATATTTCAAATTTGAGACATTTCAATTTTTGTTTTAAAAATTTGTAATTTTAGTTAATAATCGCATAATTTTAATATTTATTTCTTACATTTTAATTAATTAAGTCATTTTTACGGTATTTTAGAATATAATTGAATCAAGAAAATGAAATATGTACAGAAAAAATAGAGATAGATTGAAATTGTGATTTTTTAAATAAAATAAATAAATGTTTCAATTTTAAAATAAAACTAAAAAATAAAATTACGGATTCAACAAATTGTATTTAAGGTTTTCTTGATGTTTTTCTTTCTTTCATCTCATGCACAGTGAAAAAAATAGAAAATAAAAAATTAAATTTTAGAAAAAAATTAAATTTTTTGTCACCCACTTCATTTTTAAGTTCTAATTTCAAACCTTTCCTTGTATTAAAAAAAAAAAAAAGAGTAAGTTTGTGGGTAGTCTCAGTTTTATGTTATTTTTTGACTTTGTAATGATTCCACAGGTGGGTGAAGTGGGAGAATTGTCTGAGATATTTCAGTGGAGAGGGGAGGTTCCAAAGGGTCTTCCAGATTGGAAAGAGGAGGATAAGGTTCATCTTGGGGAAGAGCTTTCAGATGTTTTGCTTTATCTTGTGAGGCTCTCTGACATGTGTGGTGTTGATCTTGGCAAAGCTGCTTTGAGAAAGGTTGAACTCAATGCCATAAAATACCCCAAAAAGGTTTCTGAAAAGGACCCTTCAAGCACCACCAAAGATCATGCAAATGCAGAAGGTGCTTGATCATCTTAATCATCCATTAGAGCGTTATGAATATTGTAGTTGCTGTTTTGGGGGGAACAGTGGGAAAGTGGTTTTGGTATATGTTCTTCTATAAAGGGTGGAGGTTATTATTGTTGGATTGGTTTGGTACCTTTGGCATATTGAATATTGAACTGTGTTTTTCTTTTGACCATGTGTTCAGAGAATTCAACTTTACATTTTTCTTTTTTTATCATTTCAGTCCATTAGAAATGACCTTGAATGGGATTTATAAGGAAACTTTTTTTTTTATATATAAAAAGATAATATTTTAATTATATAATAATTTATAATTAAATCATTTAGATGATAATGTAAGAAAATGTTGGGCATTATCATATAAGAATCCTATCATTGAATACTACATATAAACTTCAAAAACATATAATTAACATCAATAATTAATATATATAAACAAAATAAAAGGAAATTAAGAACTCAGAAATTAATCATCAGAAAATTCGATTATATTTAACATTCTTTGTTTTCGTGTAATATATTATTACAATATATTTAAACCAAAGAAAACAGAATAAGTTTGAGATTTTTAAAAACTTCCAATGTAATTTAGATTCAATTAACATAATTACAAATATCTCAAATTATATATTTTATTAAGTGATTAAAATAATTCATTCAACTTAAAAATTTACTTACATGCATACATAAACATTTAGCTTCAATTTTAGAAGACATATGTATTAAATTTGATCAAGATTTGAATTTGTATTATATTAATGCTTTTTCATATGACAAGATAAATTGTGGACTGAATTGTATTAATGTTTTTTACTCTCATCATGTAGAAAAATCTCTAATCTAATGTATATTTTAAATATCTTAACATAATAATTCTAATCTAATGTATATCTTAAATATCTCAACATAATATTTTCTTTTCTGATAATAACTATGCCCGTAACACATGTCATATCATATAATAATAAGTTATATCATATAACATACATTCTATATAATTTCTTACTTTACCAAGAAATCAATTATGCATTATACAAATAGATATTATAACTTTTATATGGAAAAACATTTTCAACATAGAAATCAACACACAAATGATATAGTTTCAAAACTAAGTTAGACTTTCCCACCTACCAAACTATTGGACCAAGTTCACCCAACAAGTGTGGTTTCCAATGGCCAATGTTCTTGGATTTTTATTTTTCTAAATTTTTTCCAACAAGAACATTGCTCCCTCAACCATCAAACCATTGAGACCAAATTTGCCTACCGAGTATGGCTTGCCTAGCGATCAATGTTTTCCGATTTTCTAATTTCTGAATTTCACTCAACAAGCATATGACTCACCTTTTGAGTCTCTATAATTTTGCATAATTCTAAAAGTGGGTTAAGTGAGGGTTTTTCAAATCATTTTATACTTGTTTTTGAATATAAACACTCTTAATTGAGTCACTTGATCATATTTTAATTTTTACAACTACTCAAATAAGAACATGTCATTCTAACAATTCAATCAAGTACATATCACATTAACAAACCCAATATCAAAGTACAATAATACACAAATAAATAATGACTATAATTTCTTCAGTCCATCACATTAAATTTAAACATATTCAACTAATATGCTATTACATACTGAGCAATTTTAAACATATTTTACTTGATCATTCAATTCCTACAAGAAATTTAAGCAAAGTGACCTAATTACTTTCACAATTAGATTTTATATATTACTCAGACTCAAATTTAACTTTCCCTAAATTTAACTTTCTTTATCTAATGATTGTTAATAAAAAAAGAGCTTCAAATCCTAGAAGACGAGAGATGTAAACAAAATTATAATAGAATAACTTTATTCTATTAAATGGCATGACTCCAAGAATGATATGATAAAATATTAAATCATATTCTCAAAAAAAAAATACATAAGACAAAGAAAAAGGATTTTTTATAAAAAAGATCTTTCTTTTTTCATTTTAATAATAAACATTTAATTATTATTTTAATTATACCTATTATACTCTAATATTATTTTATAAGCCTCTACATATTTTTTATTAATAAGAAACAACTAATCTCAAACCTGTATGACTACTTGCCTCAAAACATAATCTCATATTACATTATAATTACATATTAATGCATTAAAATATAGAATGCAAAAATTATGACCTTTGAATTTAATTAAAAACAATTCTTTGAAAACATTTAAAAAAATAGAAGAATATCTATATAATCACTTCTATTCACTTCAACACATTTTTTACATAAAAGAAAAATTAATTTCTCATTGTGAGAATATCGCTCAATGGAACAAATATTAAAAATTTAAACTAATTCTTTGAAGTTGACAAAACACTTTAGGTAAGGATAATTCGTTTGAGCAAAAGTACAATAAAATTAGAGAATTTCTATAAGATCATTCATGCTTGAGAATAGCTCTGACAAATTTAAGTGACTTTTATAACTGAATACAATATATCTTTTGCAAATTTTCTCAAAAATTGTATTACAATTTTATCAAATAATATATAAGTAGTTGATATACTGATAACTGTTAGATATTCAAGAGTGAGTCTAAGTCTCACATTAAGTAGGAATGAAAAAGTTGAGTAACATATAAGAAACAAGACTCACAATCCCAATGTCTTAAGGTTTTGGGTTGAAGGGTGTCATTCTCTTATATGTTGGTTCAGTTCTCATTCTTGTTTATCTCTTCAAGGTTTCCCTCCTTAGATTTTCCCAACAATAACCATATTATGAATATGCAACTTAAATCTACATCAATTATATAAAATTAAAAAATCATATTAGTAGAAGGCATTATTTAATCAAACTTTCAATTTGATTAATGTATTAATTTTTAATAGTAGCTTGGATATTTGAAATCTGAAATAAATATAAATATTATTAAAAAAACATTTAGTAAATATGGATATAGTTAGGAGTTCAATAAATATAGATATGGTTAGGAATTCTGAAACAAATTGTACTATAAATATTTACCTTTTTCATTTAACAAACATATTTTTATACTATTTGTTATACTTGGACTATTATTCTAGGAGCATTTTCAAAAATTAATGGTACGAACAAGTATCTTTTAATTAAACTTTGCATATAAAAATTTTTAAATCTATTTTCAATGTGAATAAGAATATAAAAATATGAGAAATATTGAATGTGAGTTTATAGTTTCACCATTGTAAACATAATGCTTTTCAGATTTTGACTTTTAGAGGTAAAACAAATAAATATGTTTTTCTTACTCATTTTGTAATTTAAATTTTCTGCTTTCTAACAAAATCTCAATCCAAACACTCATTTTTTTCAACTATACTAAAATATAATAAATTCCTAAACGGGATGCGTTTTTTTTTTCCCTTACCTCTGGGTATTTTTTTTCCCACTGTGTAACAACATTTCAATTCAACAGCCCATTTTTTTCAACTAAACTACAATATGATAATTTCATGAATTAATTACCCAAATATACACAAAATGTAATAACTTCCTAAATTAATTTACATCAATGTTGATATAATTTAATTCAAATTTATTTTAATTATATTCGATACAATTTCATTAAAGCCCATATTTTAAATTATAATAAGATGATTTATAAATATATTACATATAGCAAAATCAAAATCCTAATACATCAATAATCTAAACTCTAGTAAAGCATAACTATTTTTAAAATCGTGAACAGAAGGTGGCAAAGTATGAAATCAAATAAAAGCACGACACCTAGATGTGTTAATCTATTAAAAATATTTATTACTTTATGAAAAAATGAGTGACATTAATATCAATATAGCTTTAGTCATAATTTAAAGTGTAAAGATTAACTTATTAAAATCTTGTCAAATTTCTAAATTATCTAATGTAGCAGTAATAATTTAAGAATGTCCCGTAATACATGATATTATTTGTTTATTATTTTAGTATATTTGCCTTCAAAATATCTGATGGTATTAGACTATTAATCTTACATTAGATTGTAACTTTCTTCACCTGTACTCAAAAAGTATTTTTTTTTTTTTTATTTTTCATGTTTAATTATATTAACACTATTAACATATTAGTTTAAGTTTAATGTACGAAATAAATTATATATTTTAATCAAAATTCATTTAGAAAGAAATTTTAAGTTATAATATCTCTTGTAATGGATTTCTGACCAGAATGTAGATTGAAATTTATTAAGATTTGAATTAAGCTATGTTATGTGTTTTTTTCTTACTCTTCTTTGTTATCGTCTTAAGGTGATCTTTATAAACTTCTCAATTAATCATAATATTAATTAAAATAATCATTAGTTTAAATAATTTTATTCATGAGCTTAAGATTTTAATTTGTTATATTATCTAATCAATTTAATTATCTTAATATAATAATATTGTTTCTCCTTTTCAAGTACCTTCTTCAAAATTCGATAAAAAAATCTTATAATTTTACTCAATTTTTTTCTCTTCGTTTCTCTATTTCCTCTATTACTTTTTTTTTAACTTTGTCACTCGTCCAAACAAAACTTTGCAGGGATTTTGATATTTGCACATATCCCAATGTCCTATAGCAATGACATATAGATTTTTAATTTGTTTTATCTGTATTTGCTTCGACACATCAATTTGTTCTGTGGGTTGTGTGACGTTCATCCGTCTCAATCAATCTGATCAATTAGATTTTCACAATTTGAATTAAACTAATTTAATTAGTTCGAAATGTGTAATTTAACAGGACTTAAGTTCTATTAAAATAGAATTCAAAAATCACTTATGCATTTTTAAATAAAATGATCATTTTTATATATTTATACTACAATCGATTTATAACCAATTTATTTTTAATCGAAGATACGAGTTCGGATTATTGAAAAGAACAAGAGCACTTGAATTATTAAAGAAAGTTATACATATGTGAAACAAACCTTTAATTCTTCTTTTTTATTTCACAAAATAAGTTTAATTATATTATTGTCTTTTATTTCTACAACATATCTTATTAAAAATAAAGATAATATTATATAAAAAATAAAAATTATCGACAAGACAAATTTATCAGAAATATTTAAAATTCATCGATAAATTGATTATATATAAATTTATCGATAGATTTTTGAGTCCGACGGTAATTTTTGAATTTGTCGATAATTATCGACAACTTTAAGATAAATAAGTAAATAAATCCCTCGATAAATTTAGTGACAGATGATATCTGTCGATAAAATCATCAATAATGATATTTTACTGACGGATAAATTTTTGTCAATAAAATTTCGTCAGTAATTTAAGTTTTTTTAAGTGTAATTTTACTTTTAAATATATATTAAACATGTTTATAAAAATAAATAATAACAATGTATAAAAAAAATATTTATAAAAATTAGAGAAATGCATAAGACTTAACTAAAAAGTCATAAAAATATAATTTTTTAATGTTGCGTTTCACTAATAATATATATGTTATAAATATTATGTTGTACATAAATATAAATATAAAATTTAAATAAAATATATCATTATTTATCTACAATTATCATCTTTATATTTTTCTTAATTAAAAATAAAATAATAAAATTACATTAAAATTTTACTTTTAAATAATCTAATATAACATCTCTAACTTATATCTTTAAAAATTATTATTTATTAAGTTATTTTATATAAAAAAGTTAATAATTATTTTACATCAAATAACATATAATTTTAAATTTGAAAAAAGGTCGTTATATATTTATAGTCTATTCTATGATTAATATATGTTTATTTTAAAAGAGTCAACATAATTACTCGTATAAAATATGTTTTTTTATTGAATAAACCTTAAAGTTAAACATACGTGCTTAAAAGTTTTCACATCAAGGATAATTTACAAACATTAAATTATAATGAAACTTTTAGGATGAATATTTTATATCTATAAAGTCTTATTCTTTTATTTTTAAAACTTTTTAGAGAAATATAATCTTCAAATGAGTTGTCAAAGAGAATGTTAAATTTGTATATCTTTTACATTTGTGTGAAATTAGTCTCTAAATAAAGAGTGCTTGTATTGCATATCTTGTCTAGTGAGTATGAAAACTTGTAAACAACTGTTTTGTTTATTATAGTAAAGGTTAGAGACATCTTATGTATTTATCTTGAAGAGGTTTTGTGTACTTAGTACTAAACTTAGGAGAAGTTTAGTGAATAACTTAGAGAGACTTTAGGTACTCATGTAAACTGTAAGTGACAATGAAAAATACTTATAAGTATTTATTTTGTTTAGTAGAATCTTTTACAATTTACATTGGAGAATTGAACATAGTTAGAGATATAAGTGAACCAATATAAAACTAAAGTGTTTATTATCTCTTCCTTATACTTACACAATGCATCTCTTAGTCTTTGTAAGATGTTTTTAGAAACCACATTCTTAATTTATTTCTATTACTTCAAAAATTGGTATATTAACCTATTTAAGGCACAAAGTAAATGATAAGTTCACGAAAGAAGAGCAAAAAATTTAGCAAAAGCATGCTATTCCAAGAAGAATATATGAAAGCATGATTAGACAAAATGCTTTTATCACAAACATTAGTTTCTTAATTTCTAATTTTATAATTTATTGAGATTGAAATTAGAATATATTTTTGTGGTGTAAATATTAAGGACTTTTTAAGAAAAGCTTAAAGTCAATTCCAAGAGGCACTACAAAATGACATGAAGATTAAAAGTCAAACATCAATTGAAGCCTAATTGGAGAGCCCAATTTTAACTAACCAATCATAGTCACGAGTAACTATTATATCTTTAGCAAGTGTACCAATTGTACAAGTAATAAAATGAAAAGTCCAAGTATCATTTTTCAAGAGACTTATGTAATACTAGCAAAGTATATAATTTTTTACTATCTAGACTAATTGAACTATGAACTTTTGATATAAAGCTGACTATGAAATTCTTAAGAGTAACTAATGTACCAAAATACAAAAAACAAGTAAACTAACAAGATGAGTTTGTCCAAAAGGAATAAAACTATTGAGGTTAAGTTATTGGACACCTTTCTCTTGGTATGTGATACTCAATCAAATACTTTGTCTTTCAACATTAACAGCAATCATCAAGTTTATCGATGTTGTTTTGTTGTGTAACTCAACAAAACAATTTGTGTTAAGCCTAATTATTGAAAGATGACTAACAAAGCCATGTACCATTCCTAGATACATGTGTTTTATCTCAAGTCAAGGATGAAAGACAAAGAAGAATGATACAAAAAATGAAGAAACTAGCATTGAAGAGCCACAAAAGCAAAAGGAAGCCTTCCAACTATCCATCTTGTGTGAGAAGCTTCTTTTCTCCGAAACCTAAGTCTAAACCTTCAAATGCATGAACTCCTCAATGGGTTACCAAATCACTTTTAAAATGACTCGTTAAAGACATATCATACCTCTCAAGCTGAGGCTTAGAAAATTCATGCTCTACCTGATCACACTCAGCTTCAAAATTCCCAATCAAGAATGTTAAGTTTGACTTTTAAACTTAAAATTTGCTTCCACAAGGAACTTGGCTTCATTTTTCAAAGGTTTTTCTCTCTATTTCTTCAATTATTCGTCTTTTTCTACAAAAAAAAAAATTAAATTAGATAAAGTGTTAACCTACTCTTATTTAATGGTTGGATTAACATCAAATTTGATTAAAACAAAGCTTCAAGTAAAAGATTGGCAAGATAACTACTCTAAATATATAAAACATTTATCAAAACTCTCCAAACTTAAAGCTTTACATGTCCTCAAGAAAAATGTCTAACAATGGTAATTAAAATGAAAAGAAAAAAGATAACTGAAGCTACGACTATCACAAAACAAAATATCACACAAGTTTTGAACTCAAACATCGTCAATCTCAACTATTTCTCATTTGCTTCTTCAATTTAAAATTTTGAACCCAAAAGTTTCCTAGAACACAATCACACATTATGATGCTTAATCCAATCATCAATGTAAGGATGCAATTGCAAGAAGCTATTAAAGATACTAATGAGCATGGTATGAAAATTATTAATAAAATCAAGAACACTCAATTATATAGTTTTTCTCTCAAGAACACATGGGTATGAGGTAAATATATCACTCCATGTTCACACATTGAAACAACATAATGCAATTTTGATTTTCATCTCTAAAAAATTAACAAAATCGCACTCATAAGAAGATAATAAGGTTTTCAATTGATTTTAACTTGGTTGGACTACAAAGAACATTAGTTCTTGTAAATAGTCAAATAAACACCACTTGAGAAGAGGAGAACACATTATTTTTTTCCTTTTTTTTCAAGATCCATTCATCATTTCCACTTGTCAACACCCAATTTCGTCCGAGCAAATAAAATTATTATAAAATATAAAACAATATAAAATAAAAATAAAAATGTGTGTTATTATTTAAATAAAAAAAAGAGTTTTGATTCTACTCTATTTTATGAATAAAGTTAAAATAAAATTCGTAAAAAAGAAAAAAAGTAAAGAAAATCAGTCTATTAAAAATTTGTTAAAAAATAAATAAAATTGTCATTAAAGTGTTGCCATGTCACATCCTCTCTTTTTGTTTGCCTTTTCTGATGCCCATTAATGATACGAAAATTAATTGAAAATAAATTTAAAAAATTTTAGAAAGACTAGAAATTTGAATAGTTGATCTGATTATTATTCTGATTAATTGCAAACGATTTTCTGCTTAATAGTGATTAAATGTTGATGATTTTCAATTAAATGTTGATTGTCTAATAATTGATGCATTTTCTTTTTGAATTGTTATGCTCATCCTTTTTATTCTACAGGCTCCATTTGGTTAATGTTCTAAAATAGTAATTAGATAATT
>Ga0209489_102395_pt1 | contig 38290 bp, 20 predicted proteins | sample SiratrowhiteBW_FD_187527 | JGI IMG/M metagenome (GOLD analysis project Ga0209489, IMG submission 187527) | Root nodule microbial communities of legume samples collected from California, USA - Siratro white BW (SPAdes) (version 2) | ecosystem: Host-associated > Plants > Roots > Nodule | place...
TATATATATATATATATATATATTAAATCAATTCATAAGATATGTTAGAAAAGAAACGTGACAAACCCAATAGACGAAGTAAAAGTTGTAGTTGAAATAATTAAAAGAAAGCTTAGTCTACTACTTTCTGAAACCTTTTTTGTGTTTATTATCAATACTATTTCCATAGGGTGTCCCTCTCCCTTTTGTGATATTATCCTTATGAATTTACGAAATTCAACAATAATGTAAAAGAATGAATAATTGTGATTTGAGTATATTAAAATAGTTTTTCACTTTAAAGAGTTTATAGTCTTACCTTCATTTGTTGGAAATATATTTATTAATCCTAAATGTCAAACAATATTAACAATATTGGAGATTATTTTTGTTTCCTAGAGAATCATACTTTCCTTATTTAAACTTTTTAGTGTGTGTGTTTGGATCATTTATGACTTTCTTCAATTTTTTAAGTTGTATGTGTATCATTAAGGAAAATAAAGAAGGAAAGTTATATATACACACGTCAATAATAGTTTAGTTAAAATAAGGAACAGTAAGTCAACTACCTCAGATATTTTAGTCAAGTTCATTATAAATATTGATTTTAAAAAGTAGTATATTATCAAAGTTAATAGTAAAATGAAGAACATGAATAGCAAGAATAATATAAAATACATTTGTAATAACTAGTCAGGATAATATTATCTTTTAAAAGTGTCTAAAGTAAGCATGATATACAAGAACATCTTTAACCATATTTATTGTTAAATCTATTAAGGATATTTTTGTAAAATGTCATCAATGATATTAAATTCAATAAGAAGTAACATAAATAATCAAAATGACATCTGTAATGACTAGATAATTGAGCAATCATAACATCACCCTCCGACCACCAAAATAATATCTTATGCTCAATTAATCCCCATGGAATTAAATCCTCCATTAACAAACACTCACATGGTACTCCTTGATCATGAGAATCATCCACACAATGGAAACATAATAAGAATCAATTTAATATGATCGATGTTATTTTGCAGTCATTCATTAAATATCTTAAGATATTAATAGTACAGAGTTCATTTAAAACTTGGAAAGTAATAAATCATGCAAGTATCAAACATGAAATCAAATAAGAAATTTTAAATAAAATAGTGAAGCTTAGGAGTACCTCACCAAGATTTGAAAATAGCTATTGTGCATGTATATGTCCTTTCCCTTATCTAAACTTTGTTCTTCTTCTCTCTATGTCCTTGTTTTGTAAGTTATTTTGTTTTCAGTATGTTTCTATGTTTCATTCATTTGTGAGAATCCTATTTATAAAGGCCTAATAATCACTACTTCTAGTGTTATTTCAATTATTTAGTTGTCATTTGGTTTTATTATAATGTTTAGTTATATATGGTTGGATTTTTGAAGAAGCTTAGAACTGTAAAATATATTGACATGAAAATGATAAGAAGCAAACTCTATCTACCATATTAAATGCGGTTCATATTTTTATCGCTCAAAACTTATCATTTTCGCTTAATGACAAATGAATTCATTCGACTATAGTCCAAATTATCCAAATGAATATAAAGTAATATCTATCAAACAATTCATATAAGAGTTTACTAAGAGCAAATGTTACGTTAGATGATAATTTTATTTATAGATGATCCAATCTACAGACAATAGATCCAAGCTTATACTATATGATATCAGAGATAGATGTAAAATTCATCTACCACACATATTTCTTCAATTTTTTCAGTTTTACTAAATGTATCAAATTTCTAGGTTGTTACACCATGAACACTCCCATGTAAAGATGAAAAGATGAAAAGGTAAGGGAGTATGATCTACTGAGAGTACATTAAATGATCTATTGGGGTATGATTAGTTTTATACTTTATCTTACTTCTAGCAGACCTAATACTACACATAGTATCAATTAGATCCAAAAGTGTCTTACCTGAAAGCTATAAAAGGGATCTTTCAATGCCTTGTAGGGGTCCGCTAATTTGTGTCTATATTTCAAGAAAAATGACAATTTCATATTAGAAGGATTTTATGACACAACCTATGTTGGGGATAGAGTTGAGAGGAAAAACACTAGTGAAGGATGCCAATTCCTTAAACTATGTCTTATATCTTAGTCAAGCAAGAAATAAAATTCAATTGCTCTATCCACCACTAAAGTAGAATACACGTTAGTTGTAGGATGTTGTTATTAACTTTTGTGGGTTAAGTACTCGAATATTACTTTAATTTTGAAAACAATATACATGTATATTGTGGTAACACTAATGCAATCAATTTATCTAAGACTCAAAGGCTAAGCATATGGAAGTGAGATATCATTCATGATTATTGATAACCCTCATTTTGTTCTCACATTATAATATTATTTTCTCTTCTAAGTATTTCTTCAATCCTTATTTCTCATAGTTAAAATAGATTTGTATTTTTTTTTAGTAAATAAAAGTTCTTATAAATATTAGTCATATTTTGATTTTTAGACTGTATTTTTCTACACTAACATTTGTTTATTGTTTTGTTTATATCTTTTCATGTAGAGATCCTTTTGAAAAGAGGTTTAGGCTGAGTTCAAGAGAAGGGTGAATTAAACTTTCAAACTTTCACAAAGATTACTTAAAAAATTGAATGAAAGAATGAATTTTCTCAATTGACACAATTTACTATGGTTTTAATAGAAACACAACAGAAAAATAATCAATTCAAAAGTAAAAGCAAGCAACTAAATTCCAGTCAGTAAAACTCAACAGAAAATTAATCAATTCAATTAACTAAACAATCAGTTAAATTTTCTTTGTCAAAAATTAAACCAGAGAATGCAATCAATTTAATTTGCAAAATAGAAAATTTAAATTTCTCATATTCTTGCTGGAAAAATTCAATTAATTAATTTTCAGAACAATCAGTTAAATATTTTAGCAAGATAGCAACAAAGAAAATCAGTTGGTTAAATCACATAATTAACAAGTTGATTTTATCATAATTATACACTTGTACAAAATGATTAAGAAATTATATGCTTTTACAATCAACACCTGTTTACGCAAATCAGATCAGTAACAGTACAAAAACTTAGCTTATTACAATTTAAACCAATGAGTTACATGAAAAACAATCAATTGATTTTCAAAAAATAGTTGATTGATTATTTGTGCAAAGACAGAAATTATACAAAAATTGAAACATGATTAAAGATCAAGGAAAGAGAAAGCAATAACAACTAACTTTTATACTAGTTGACTCTTCCTCAAGAGCTACATCCAGTTGCTAACAAGCAAAAAAATTCACTAAAGATAAAAAATGTACAATCCATACATTGAAGAACCAATCTTGTATCCTACAAGATTGGACAAACCACTATTCAACACCTACTGCACTCATATAGATGTAAACCCTATACAAATGTACACCCAAGACATTTTGCAAACAATAAAATTGAGTACAAAACACTACTGCAACCACACCAATAAAAATAAGATGAAACTTAAGGGTTGTAGTGAACTTCCGTGACTGGAAAATAGTGCAATGCAGTCATAGTCCAAAAGAAATAGGTCCAAGATCCACTTTCTTGGTTTCTATTGATAAAAAAAAATCACTTTGTTCTCAAAGATGGCTCTCAGATCACATTTTAAAATGTTCTTAATCTTTATCTTTTTCAAAAACCACATTCTCATACTCTATTTTAATTATGTTCAAAATAGTTTTAAAAAACAATTACACTTTAATGAAAACAATCAATTGAAAACCAATTTAAATCAATTCATTTTGCTAACATGATTTTTAACTAATTGATTTTGAAAAAGAATTATTTAAAAAATTAAGAGATCCATTTTTACTAAAAAAACATTATTTAACTCAACTCCAGTTTTATGTTTCAAAACTTTTAAGAACCATTAGAGCTTATCCTAATGACTTCTGATGCATGCACATGATCAAAACAAAACACACACACACACACACACACACTGAGTCATCTTCAAGTCTTTCTTGTACTTGTCTTGACTTGGCTTAACTTCGCTTCATCAAATACCAAATTGTAATATTGTCAGCACCTTTTTGGTTGATTCATTTTTTCATTGGATTCTCTATTTCCAGATCCTCAGTTAGAGACTTGGAATGTGACTTTTGGAGTCCAAAACTGTTGGTCGCAACTGATAAATAATAAACTAGAAAGTGCAGTCTAGTATAGTAGTTCTTTGTAATATAAACTTTCTCCGGGGCCAATTTGGAATAGTTTAGCCCCATCCGCTTGTTGTTGCTTCAGAACATCATAAAAAGGAAATAACTGAAGACAAATAGAGAGTTTTTTTCTTTCAATACATTCATTCACTACAATTTTTAGTTAGTCCGGTTTTTTATTTTAAAATTTATGTAGTTTTTATAACTTTTGTCTATTAAAGTTCTTTTTTTTTCTCTCTATCTTTTCTTGTGATTCTTCTCTTTTTATTATTTCTATTTTGCAATTTATAGGTTTTGTTCGTATACATAATTTCTTGAAGTGAGAAGCATCAACATTAATTAGTTTGAGTTGTTTTTTGTTCTTGAAATTCTCTCTTGTTCAATTCTAGATTAGAATGGTCTTCTTTGAATTTACAAATCAATTGGTTTTGTGTTTTCATTTGCATTCAAGTTTGAAGAAAACTTGACCATGGTTTCTATTTAATGTTTCACACTCACACATTGAAATTTTATCCTCTTTAGTGCATCCTTTCTAATTTCTATTTTTATGATTCAGTTAAGTAGTTAATTCTTTTCAATTTCAACTTATCTTGCTGGCAATTTTAATTCTTGTTATGCTCTATTTTCTGTTCTTAATTCTTACAGTGTTCAGTTCATTAAATAATTAAAATTAGAGATACTCTCTATTTATAGTTTTTGTAAGAAACTATTTTGGCTGAAATACAAGAAGGGGGGTGAATTGGATTTCAAAATCTTTTTCAAAACTATTTAACCTTTTAAGAAAATTCAAATCAGTTTGATAAACTGGATCTTTATTGACTTTATTGAGCAAATCAGTAGAATGAATAAGCAAACAAAATACAATCCAGTCACAGAACAATGCAGCAAACCAAACAGTTTTATCAGAATTCAAATGTAAGTACGGAAGCGATTTAGTTTACTACACAGAAACAAAATAGAAGTTAACCACACAAAATGAACTGATCAACTTCGATTCAATCAACAGTTCGAATTATTATGAATCAATAAAAAATAAAATTCTTTTTATAAACAATTATTAAAAGATGTTTAAGTCTTATATCAATTATAGTTCAATTATAGATTCTGAAAATAGTTTATACAGTGAACCATTCAATTAAATCAGTGATCAAGAAGGAGAAAGAAGATTCAAGAACACAAAGGTTTTTATACTGGTTCACCCACCAAATGGGCTACGTCCAGTCCCTCACACACAGTAAGGATTTCACTAAAAAATGATCAACTGATCAAGTTTACAACACTTGCCTACGACAAGACAACACTGCACTCGCAACAACCACTGCTGAACTTACAGCAAACCAACAAACCACATAGAGTCCACTGTGCGTTTCAAGAACTCCCTTGCTGAAACCCACAACAAGTCACAGTTATACAGAGTCCACTATATAACCCAGAAACGTCTCACTGCAACCCGCAATAGATCACTGCTGAACCCATAACAGAACAAGAAACCACACAGAAACCCACTGTGTGTTTCAAGAACACCCTTGCTGAAACCTACAGCAAGTCACAGACTGTACAAAACCCACTGTACTGAACAAAATTACCAACCCAGGTAACTCACAGCAGAATAACCTTTAATACAGTGAAAGAATTATCACAGTCACAACAATACAAGCACTTCTATACAAAGGATTACAAAAGTAATAAAGAAAGGGTATAGAAGGCTTAGTCTGATGATCAAATCAGTGAAGAAACTGTGTCAGTCAAATCAAAGCTCCAGTAGCAGTTCAAAAAAATAGTTCTTGATGAAAACGTTGATTGATCTTGATCACTAGACTCAAGGGTGCTTTTTCTCTCTTTGAAATCTCAAATGTTCTTGCTCAGAAAATGTTTAGATTAATTTTTCGTATCTTTCAAAATTTCGCGCCAGCTATTTACAGACAATTGTCATTTAAAATTCAGTCGATTAATTTTTCAAATAGTCGACTGTTTTTCTCCAGTTAGTTAAAACAGTTGTTCAAAATGCAAGTTTTGATTTTAATAATTTCTCAAAGCTTTTGTTAATTAAGAAAATGCTTGTAGAGCTTATCATTGATTAAGATTGCATGCATCACTGATTAGACCTCAAACTTACCCCACAACACACACTCCTAAGTTCTAGACCAAGTTCTTCAATCATCATGAAATCTTCATGCATTCCACATATGCTAATAAGGTCTTGAACTTCTGCACTTGGTTGGCTTCATCAAATCATCATAGTAGCCCATTGGTGCCAACAATCTCCCCCAATTTGATGAAGACAAACAATGGTGTGTTGAGTTGTCTATTTCAAACCTATAACAACTGAACTCAATAGCAGTAGATTAGCAATCGATAATAAGAACAAGTTCAGTAAACAATTTTCAGTAAATTGATCAAACTATAATAAAATAGATTTCATGTATTCTCATGCTCAAACCAATTTTGATCAACAGAATATGAGTGACTTAATCAGCCGAATAAACAACACACTGAGTAAACATAACTAGTCCTAGAGCAATTCCATTATGCTAGATACACCAACAGTTACAGCATCAGTAGATCAGTAGAAGTACGAACAACAAACTAGCATACTAAACATAACACAAGCATAATAGCACACAAACAGCCAAACACAAAGCAACACACAACCTAAACTTCTCCCAACACATAGCCAGAACAACCAACACACTAAACTTCTCCCCCATTGTCTTCAACAAATGGAGAGAGACAACCACTTAGTTAAGCAATGCATGGTCTACTCGTCTGGTGGGAAGAAAAAAGTCCCAATCTTGGACTGAATATCATCAACTTGAGTCTCAATCAGTTGGAAGTGTGTCTGGCAGTACTCGTGATGCACATGGTGTTGATCCTGCATGTTGTTCAATTGGTTGAACATCCTTTGTTCAAATCCAGCAAAATAATCTTGTCCAGCATCAGCAATAGGTGTTTCGGTCGTCATTCCAGCTTGATCATGTTCCATATCAGCTTCATCAGCAGATTCTTCAGACTCTTCTTCAGTTGATTCTTCCTCATTATCTTCATCAGTTGTTCCTTCATCAGCCTTAGATACCCATTTCTTGTTTTTCAATTTCACCAGCCCGATCTTGGTTAAATTTGGTGCGGAGATCTGATTCACTGTCTTGACTTCCTCAATAATCTCGTCCTCAACATCAATCTCAAAGTAATCAATAAACTTTGATAACATTGTCACATAGGGGATGCGATACTCTAATTTCTTGCCCACTTTGAACAAGTGATCACGGATAACTTGAATGCAGTTGACTCTGATTTTGGACGTGATGCAGTACATAAGAATCAAGTCTTCCTCAGTCAAGGTAGCATGGTTGAAGCCTCTGGGTGTGAGTATCCAGATAACAATGTAGGCCAGAATTCTGGGTATTGCTGCTAAACCACCAACATTGTTGTTAGCACCAAGGCTAAGCATGTGATTTGATGAAGTCAATATTGTGAGCACCAAGGCTTAGCATGTGAAGCTGATGAAGACTGCCTCATGAAGAATCTGTTGGAACCAACCTGGACCAGAATTGTTCAAGTGAAGACTTTGTGCCAACATGAAGATAGTTGGGTGACTAGGTCTTGGTCCTTAGTTGGATTTATGTGTTGGTGATTGGCTTAGTCCTTAAACGTGAGGGGCATGGTTCATCACTTCAGAGATGCTAAAAAGATTCACAAATATTTTTATTAAAACTATTTTTAATAAAAATAACCCAAACTGTTTTTGCTGGAAAAAGGTTTTTCAATCAATTGAATTTCTAAAACAATCGATTGAATGTTATAGTTATTTCTGTTACAACTGAAATACAGTTATTGCTGTTACAACTGAAACCTTTGACTGGGTCAAACTAACGGTCAAATTCAATCGATTGAATGGTTTGTTCAATTAATTGAATTGTGATAGCTAAGCTGTTTTTAAAACTGATTTGGGTATTTAAAGGATTGCGCAATATCATTTTCAGTTATCAAAAACTTTCGAAAAGCATTCATTGAGATTTTCTAAGAGAGATATTGCCCCTTTTGTGCGATCATCATTTTGGCAAAGCTTTTCAAATCAAGAAACCTCCAAGAACGTGAATCTTTAAATCATCCTTGAAGTGAGGTTCTTGCTACTTTGGTTCTGGACCAAAGCTAAGTCTTCTACACCTGATCTTCATTCTGTGTAATCTGTTTTGTGTAGAAGTACTCTATAGTCTTTCCTGATCCTGTTGATCTGTAATCTGTTTGCTATTTTTAATTACTGGGTTTGTAATTGAGTTGGTGCAGTGGGTTTCTGCACTGGTCTCACATCTGCTGAGGGGTTCAGTAGAGGGTGAGTGTTACGGGGAGCAGTGTTGCTTGCGGACTGCAAGTGTTGTGGTGCAGTGGGTTTCTGCACTGGTTACACACTAGCTGAGGGGTTCAGTGAGGTGTGGGTTTACTGCTAGGAGCAGTTTGTAACTTGCTGGGAGCAAGGGTTGTAAAATGATCTTGTGATCTGTTTAGTGGAAATCTTTGCTAGTTTGCAAAGGCTGGACGTAACCCTTGTGGAAGGGTGAACCAGGATAAAAATTTTGTGTTCTTGCTTTTCTCCCTACTATTCTTGATTTCTTTTATTCAACTGCTGCCATCATTTAAATTGACTGGATTAAAATCTGATCATATAGTTGAATATATTCTGAACATCTGTTTTCATATATCTGAATCAATTGTGTTTCTGGATTGTCTTTAATCTACTGGATTGTGTTTAATCATATTGAATATGGGTTAAAACATTTCTACACTGAAATTGTTTTTATGGGTTTATATTCAATAATTTCCGCTGTGCACAATTGATTGTTTACTGGACAGTCTAGATTTACACGAGTTAATTGATTGAATTAAGAATTTTCATTCTCTACTTCAAGAACAAATCAGATTTCTGAAAAGATTTTGAAAGTTCAATTCACCCCGCTCTTGAACTCGGTCTAAACCTTATTTTACAATTGTAAGTTTTGGACACAGAGGACTGATCTCTAAGGCAAGATTTGTAAAACTGCACCTTGTTGAAACCTCCCAGATCAACAGAATTTCCTCTGGTTACAACAGCTCCTTCATTATTCAAGCCTGTGACATTCATCCAGACTTCCTCATTGATAGCAAAGTCGATTCCTTTCACCTATGAGTATACGCACTCATCATCATACCACATGTTTGTTAGAAACACCTTAACCAAATCTGGATAAGTATTTCCAGTCAGGTTTAGGAATTGGTCCAGCTTCTGAAATTTCAGCATACTTCTTTAACTAATTTTTCTTCTTTAAGCCAATCTAGGCTTAACATCTTTGGAGAAATGATTATCTTCCTGTTGTAGAGCTTGTAGTAGTGGTCTATGCTTTCTTGGTTTCTGCAGAACCACCTTTCAAGATAGTCACTCTCATTTGGTTCATCTGAACTCGCATTCTTAACTACAACCAACTTTGTTCTCTTCTTCGGGTTGGATAATGAAGCCATTGACAATGCACTGATTTGAAACAGAATGGATTCCCACTCAGAACAAGTAGTATTCATGAAGTGGTGTGTGAATGTATGCATGTTCAGCTAGCAATATAAAGACAGATTAATTCACTACACCCTAGAGCACAGATTGACAGTACACTGCACAACATCAAATCCTAACAAATTGAGATATTACACGCTATCCGCATTCTAACAGACTGGGATACTAGGCTTTGTAGAGATTCCCTCAAAAACAACTTTTGCTTGTTGACTGCCAATACTTCAGCGCCACGTGGAGTTCTGGAAATTCTCTCTCTTCACATGCTGAGTGTCACCTTGGTCAATTTTGTCTTATTCGGTCAACAACTCACTGTTTTGCAATGATCTTGGTTCCAATCTAACTGATTCAGTTACACATCCCCATTCTAGTTGGATTTCAACTCTCGTCCAGTTTCGCATGCATTCAGCATTTTCATTTAAATCAGTTATGATTTATCCAAAAAAAATATTATAAAATTGAATCTAGTGCAGTGAACTGTGAAGTGCCACGAAGAAAAGAAAAACAAACTGCTAATAGAACATATGATATAAATGATTCACAACACATGTTTGATATCCAGTATACCCAGTTCATTTCTCAAAAAATTAAATTTTTCTTTACTCAAGGGTTTTGTAATCAGATCAGCAAGTTGATTCTCAGTACTAACAAACTGAATTTCACAATCTCCATTAGTGACATGGTCTCTAATGAAATGATGGCGAATTTCAATATGTTTAGTCCTAGAATGTTGAACTGGATTCTTTGTAAGATTAATGGCACTGGTGTTGTCACATAATAATGGAATTTTAGACAAGTTAAGGCCAAAATCACTTAACTGCTGTTTCATCCACAAGGTTTATGCACAGCAGCTTCCAGCTGCAATGTATTCAGCTTCAGCAGTTGACAATGCCACACACGCTTGTTTCTTGCTGTGCCATAAAACTAAACTTGATCCCAACAAGTGACATGTCCCACTAGTGCTTTTCCTGTATATTTTGCAACGTGCAAAATTAGAATCAGAATATCCTACTAAATTGAGAGATACATCAGCAGGATACCACAGTCTGACAGTTGTAGTTCCCTGTAGGTATTTCAGAATTCTCTTTGTTGCAGTGAAGTGCGACTCCTTAGGATTGGATTGAAATCTAGCACAGAGACACACACTGAACATGATATATGGTCGATTGGCAGTAAGATAGAGCAGTGAACCAATTAATCCTCTGAATTTAGTTTGATCCACACTGGCTCCTTTATCATCTGAATCCAAATAGCAGTTAGTTGCCATATGTGTTACACTTTCTTTACAGCTTTCCATGTTAAACTTTTTCAGCAACTCCTTGTAGTAGTTGATTTGACTTAGAAAAGTCCCATGATTCAGTTGCTTGATCTGCAATCCGAGGAAGTAGTTAAGCTCGCCCATCATGGACATTTCAAAATCTCCCTGCATAGCTGCAACAAACTGCTTGCACAAATTCTCATTAGTGGATCCAAAGATAATATCATCTACATAGACTTGAACTAGAATAATATCAGAACATGCTTTCTTAATAAAAAGGGTCTTATCTGTTTTGCCTCTCTCATATGAATGAGATAGCAAAAAGCTGCTCAACCTTTCATATCACTGTCTAGGTGCTTACTTCAAGCCATACAGTGCTTTCTTTAGCTTGAAGACATGATTGGGATGCTTATGATCTTCAAAACCCTGAGGTTGACTAACATACACCTCTTCATCTATATAGCCATTAAGAAATGCACTCTTGACGTCCATTTGATGCAATTTGAATCTGTTCATGCTTGTGTAAGCTAGCAACAATCTCACGGCCTCAAATCTTGCCACTCGTACATAGGTTTCTCCGTAATCAATACCTTCTTCCTGATTGTAACCCTTTGCAACCAATCTAGCTTTGTTTCTCACGATAACACCATGTTCATCTAACTTGTTTTTGAACACCCACTTGGTGCCAATGACATTCATCCCACTGGTTTTTGGAACAAGTGTCCAGACCTCATTTCTGGCAAATTGGTTCAGTTCTTCGTGCATAGCAGTTATCCAACTGCTGTCTTCTAGTGCGTCAGCTATAGTCTTTGGTTTAGTCTGTGAAACAAAAGCCATATGTTGACATAATTGATTCAGTGCACTTCTGGTTGAAACTCCTTTCTGCACCTGGCCAATTACATTATCCAATGACAGATTCCTAGGCACTCTCCACTCCTTAGGCAATCCTGAACTGATCCTGTCAGTAACAACTTCTTGTACAGCAGATTGATTTTTTGGTTCTATTGACTGAATTTCTGGTAGCACACTGGTTTCTTCAGTCTTATTTTCCAGTTCAGTTCCAGCTTGTTGAATAATTGGAATTTCATCATCTTCACATGTCTTAGATCTTTCCTGCATTACTTGGTTAGTTTCATCAAAATTCAAATGTACAAATTCTTCTACCAGCATAGTCCTATTGTTATAGACACGATAAGCATGACCATGTTGTGAGTAACCTAAAAAAATACCTTTATCAGACTTGGAATCAAACTTACCCAGACTGTCCTTACCATGATTAAGTATGAAGCACTTACAGCCAAAAACCTTTAGGTGAGACAGATTAGGTTTTCTTCCTCTGAACAGTTCGTATGGAGTTTTCTTCAGTATGGGTCTGATCAGCACTCTATTTAGTACATAGCACGCTTTGCTGACAGCATCTGCCTAGAAGTATTTGGGTAGTCCAGTCTCGTTTAACATCGTTCTGGCCAGTTCCTCCAAAGATCTGTTTTTCCTTTCTACAACTCCATTCTGCTGTGGAGTTCTTGGTTCTGAGAAGTTATGCTTGATTGCCAGCTTACTGCAGAATCTGTCAAACTTCTCATTCTGGAATTCTCTGCCATGATCTGATTTGATAGACACTATGCTGTTGTTTTTCTCATTCTGTACAGCTTTGGCAAAATTCTTAAACACATGGTAAGTCTCATCTTTGGTGGCAATGAAAAATGTCCAAGTGAACCTAGAATAGTCATCAACAATAACAAGACCATAGTAGTTCCCGCCTAGGCTCATAGTTCTAGAGGGACCGAATAAATCCATGTGCAACAGCTCAAGTGGTCTAGTTGTTGAAACATCATTAATCGGTTTAAAAGAGCTTTTAGTTTGCTTACCCATTTGGCATGCTTCACACAGTTTGTTCCTCTCAAACCTAAGCTTAGGAAGACCAATTACAAGATCTTTAGATGCAATCCTATTTAGGTGATGCATGTGAATGTGTGCAAGTCTTCTATGCCACAACCAAGATTCATCATCTCGGGATAGTAAACAATTCATATTAGGAATGATGCTTGAGACATTAAGCATATAAACATTACTTACTCTTTTGCCTACAAGAACTGTTTCAGTAGATTCTGAGTCTACTATAGTACATTGCTCTGGTTCAAATGTGATCTTGTAACCATGATCACACAGTTGACTGATACTCAGCAGACTATGTTTCAAACCTTCTACCAACAACACATCCTTTATGATCACTTTATTCTTGCTTCCTATATCACCAACACCAAGTATCTTGCCTCGGTTATTGTCACCATATGTCACATATCTTGCAGATTTTTGATATTAATCAACTGAGTTGAATCTCCTATCATATGCTTTGAGCATCCACTGTCCAGATACCACATCAGTTTACTGGATGCCAAGCAGACCTGTAAAACAGATTAGAGTTGAGGTTTTGGTACCCAGTTAAATTTGGGTCCAGCAGTGTTAGATGTGCTTTTAGGCATCCACCTAACTAAACCTTTTGGTACTAAAAATCTTCTAAACTTATAGTCCTTGACAGAATGACCTCTTTTCATACAATAGAAGCAGGTAATAGGCTGTGAAAGCTGTTTAGTATTGGTTTCGAAAAAGCTACTGTATTTTTTCTGTTTCCTTGAGAAATTGGGCTGATGTCCAATTCCAGCCTTTTCGAAAACACGGTTCTGAGAGCCCAGAATGACATTCAGATAGGCTGTTCCCATAGTCAACTTTCAAGCAGTAGTTATTAGGTAGTTCACCTTCTTTTGAAGAACTTCACAGCTTTCACAGTTTGCTGGCTTGCTGGAGTCTAAGTTACTGGAAGTTTTGTAATGATCAAGGTCAGTTTTCAATCTTAAAACTTCATCTTCCAGTTCCTTAACTCTGGCTTCCAACCAGTTGTTCATACCCTTCAGTCTATTGTTGGAACGAGCCAGCTTGTTTGCTTCCTCATGCATCTCTTGAAACGCATTCAGCAGTGAATTGTAATTTGTACTGTTAAGGGAAGTGTTGGAATCTTCACTACTAACCTCAGAATCTTTTCCAGCCATGAAACATGAATTTCCTTCAATGTCTTCCTGTGAAGAGCTGCTAGATGAAGATGCATTGTCTTCCCATGCAATGTATGCCTTTCTTCCCTTTCCAGCTTTGTAATTCTTCTTATCAATGCTCTTCACATCTCCTTGTTTGCCACAATCATAACAGGTTAGCTTATTTGAATTTGAATCAGGTTTTCTAGTATACCTTTTAAATTGCTGATTCTTTGCCCTGCTATTCAGCTTGATGAATTTCTAGAATTTCTTTGCCAGCAGACTGAGATCTTCAGAATCACTATCTTCTTCTGAGCTGTCCTCACTGGTTTCAATCTCAGTAACTTTTGATTTCAATGCAAGGCTTATGTATTTATTTTCAGCAGATTCCATTTCCTTCAGCCTCGTCATCTCCAGTTCATGCTCTCTCAGTTTGCCAAACAGTGCAGCTGTTGTGAGAGTTGTCAAATCTTTAGTTTCTGAAATTGCTGTCACCTTGGGCTGCCAACTTCTATCCAAGCATTTGAGAATCTTGATGTTCAGCTCCTCTTTATCAAACTGTTTTCCCAGTCCGATCAGGTGCTTAACTATATGAGTGAATCGTTTATGCACATCGGCAATTGATTCTCCTGATTGCATCTTGAATAACTCGTACTCCTGAATCAGCACATGTTTCCTTGCCCGTTTCACATCATTCGTGCCTTCATGAGTGACTTCCAGCACATCCCACATCTCCTTTGCAAAGGTGCATTGAGACACCCTGAAAAACTCATCCATATTCAAGGCAGAAGTTATAATGTTCTTGGCAATGCAATCATACTGCACACGCTTATTTTCTACATCAGACAGTTCATCAAAAGGTTTCATAACAGACATACCATCAACAACATGCATAGATACATACGGTCCATCTACTATTGCATTCCAAATGCCTCTGTCAATAGACTCAATCAAGATCCTCATTCTGACTTTCCAGAATTGGTAATTTACACCAGAAAACATTGGAGGTCTATTTATTGAAGCCCCCTAAGGTAAACGGTTTTCAGCCATAGATCAAAAACTTGACTAGGATACAAGTCCTAGCTCTGATGCCAATTGTAAGAAACTGTTTTGGCTGAAATACAAGAGGGGGGGGGGTGAATTGGATTTCAAAATCTTTTTCAAAACTATTTAACCTTTTAAGAAAATTCAAATTAATTTGATAAACTGGATCTTTATTGACTTTACTGAGCAAAGCAGTAGAATGAATCAGCAAACAGAATACAATCCAGTCACAGAACAATGCAACAAACGAAACTGTTTTATCAGAATTCAAATGTAAGTACGGAAGCGATTTAGTTTACTACACAGAAATAGAATAGAAGTTAACCACACAGAATGAACTAATCAACTTCGATTCAATCAACAGTTCGAATTATTATGAATCAATAAAAAATAAAATGCTTTTTATTAAAGAAACAATTATTAAAAGATGTTTAAGTCTTATATCAATTATAGTTCAATTATAGATTCTGAAAACAGTTTATACAGTGAACCAGTTAATTAAATCAGTGATCAAGAAGGAGAAAGAAGATTCAAGAACACAAAGGTTTTTATACTGGTTCACCCACCAAACGGGCTACGTCCAGTCCCTCACACACAGTAAGGATTTCACTAAAAAATGATCAACTGATCAAGTTTACAATACTTGCCCACGGCAAGACAACACTGCACTCGTAGCAACCACTACTGAACCTACAACAGACTGAGAAACCACACAGAGTCCACTGTACGTTTCAAGAACTCCCTTGTTGAAACCCACAACAACTCACAGTTATACAGAGTCTACTGTATAACCCATAAACGTCTCATTGCAACCCGTAGTAGACCATTGCTGAACCCACAGCAGAACAAGAAACCACACAGAAACCCAATGTGTGTTTCAAGAACACCCAGCAAGTCACAGCCTATACAGAACCCACTGTACAGAACAGAATTACCAACCCAGGTAACTCACAGCAGAATAACCTTCAATACAGTGAAAGAATTATCATAGTCACAGCAATACAAGCACTTCTATACAAAGGATTACAAAAGTAATAAAGAAAGGGGATAGAAGGCTTAGTCTGATGATCAAATCAGTGAAGAAATTGTCTCAGTCAAATCAAAGCTCCAGTAGTAGTTCATGATGAAAACGTTGATTGATCTTGATCACTAGACTCATAGGCGCTTTTTTCTCTCTTTGAAATCTCAAATGTTCTTGCTCAAAAAATGTTTAGAATAATTTTTCGTATCTTTCAAAATTTCGCGCTAGCTATTTATAGACAATTGTCATTTAAAATTCAGTCGATTGATTTTTCAAGTAGTCGACTGTTTTTCTCTAGTTAGTTAAAACAGTTGTTCAAAACGCAAGTTTTGATTTTAATGATTTCTCAAAGCTTTTGTTAATTAAGAAAATACTTGTGGAGCTTATTATTGATTAAGATTGCATGCATCACTGATTGGACCTCAAACTTACCCCCACAACATACACTCTTAAGTTCTAAATCACATATGCTAATAAGGTCTTGAACTTCTGCACTTGGTTGGCTTCATCAAATCATCATAGTAGCCCACTGGTGCTAACAGTTTTATTATTTATTGCTTTAAAGAATTGCATTGTTCCTTTCAGCTTTTGGCACAATCGAATTATGTTACATCCTTGGCCTAACTGCACATCTTAAGCCTAGCTCAAGAAAGTGGTATCTGACTCAAGCCTGTTGAGCCCAACCCAACTGTCAGCATCAACATTCTAATTTTTGTTAGCACCAAGAGTTGCTAGTGGATTTGATGAAATCAACAAGTGAATGAAGTCCAAGGAATCATAAGGACTGCAAAGAGGATTATGAAGATGATTGAAGATGTTGGTTCTAGACTTAGGCTTTGTGTGTGAGTGTGTGAGTGTGTGAGTTCTGGCTCTTGTCATAAAATCATTTGTTGCATGTTTCATATGTCTTAGTAAGCTCCAAAGATAAAATTGTTTAATCAAATTAATCAAATTTTTCAAATAAATGTGTTTTGGAAAGAAAATTTAATAAACTGGTTTTATTCTGGATCTGATAAATTTTATGTTCTAGAGAAGTTCAATTCATTGAACAATTCTTTCAATCGATTGAAGCGTTAACAGATTTTTTAAAACAATCTGTCTATGTAAAGGGAAGGCACATGTTTTAATATACAGAGAAAATCATTCTAAGAAAACATTGTGAAATCTTCTGTGGGAGAAACGTGCGAAACACCTTGTGAACCTTTGCCAAATCATTTCTTCTCAAGAATCATAATCTTGGAGCATTACTTTGATTCTGAATCTGTGTAACTGTGATCTTATATAGAGCTAAGTGTTTCTACTTTGTTCTTGATATCTTTGTAATCTGTTTTGAGTAGAATCACTGTGTGGTTTGGTCTATTCATTGTATTTTGAATACTGTTGTATTATGGTTACATATTACATCGGGTGTGTGATTGTAATTGGATTATACAGAAGGTTCTGTCCTGTTTAGATAACTACTGAAGGGTTTAGTAGGTTGTTTTATTGCTAGGAGCAGGGTGTGCTTGCTGGGTGAAAGTGTTGTATTGTTAATATGATCTTGGAGATCTTTTCTAGTGAAAATCTTTGTTAGTTTGCAAAGGCCTAGACATAGCCCTTGAGGAAGGGTGAACCAGGATAAAAATTTGTGTTCTTGATCTTTCTTTCCCTATTCTTGAACACTTGTCTTGATTCTTCTTGTTGCACAATTAATTGTTTTTCGCGTGTAATTGATTGTTCATCGTTTTGCTGATATTTTTGAGTTTTTCTGAAGTTGTTATTTCATCTGTACAATTGACTGAATTTGTTCTTGACAATCTTGAAATTCTTATTGTCTTCTTATATCACTGTTTAATAGATTGAACATCTGGAAATTTGTTTTTCTTGAGGCAATAGTTATTTCTTGATCAGTCTATTAATCTGACTTGTAGTACTAAGAGGTTAATCTGCAGTTCATTGTGATTACTATTTCTCGATTAATTTCTTATCTATCTAAAATACTTTCTAGTGTCAATTTATTGCTTCCGTACTTGATCTGATTTAATACAATTGGTATAGTTGATTGATTGTATTCTAGAAAATATTGAACATTAACTATATATTTTACAAAAATCATCTTTTAATAGTTTTAATAAAGAATCTTCATCCCATTTTGTAAAATTGATCACAGTTTGCAAAAAGTTTTCTATGTTTAATTCACCCCCTCTTGAGCTCAGCCTGAACTTATTCTACAATTGGTATCAGAGCTAGGACTTGTATCATAGTCAAGTTTTCAATCCATGGCTGAGAACAAACTGCCATTTGCTGAGGGAGGAGCTTCTATACATAGGCCACCCATGTTTTCTGGGTTAATTACCAGTTTTGGAAAGTGAGGATGCAAATCTTTATTGAATCTATTGACCGTGGTATCTGGAATGCTATAGTGAATGATCCTTATATTCCAATGCCTGTTGTGAATGGTGTGTCTATTGTAAAACCATATGATGAATTGTCTGAAGCTGAAAATAAACGAGTACAGTATGACTACGTTGCAAAGAGCATAATTACTTCTGCTTTGAACCTTGATGAATTCTTCAGGGTATCACAGTACAATTCTGCAAAGGAGATGTGGGACATACTAGAGGTCACACATGAAGGGAAAAATGATTTTAAGAGAGCTAGAAAGCATGCACTTATCCAGGAGTATGAGCTGTTCAGGATCCAGCAAGGAGAATTAATTATAGATGTTCAGAACGGTTTACTCATATCGTTAATCACTTAATTAGACTTGGAAAATAGTTTGATAAAGAAGAGCTGAACATTAATATTCTCAAGTGTCTAGATAGGAGTTGGCAGCCCAAGGTGATGGCAATGTCTGAGACAAGATATTTAACAACTCTCACCACTATAACATTGTTTGGCAAATTGAGAGAACATGAGTTTGAGATGACAAGGTTGAAAGAAATGGAATCTGTTGAGAAGAAGTCTAAAAGCTTTGCACTCAAAACAAAAGTTGTAGATATTGAATCCAGTGAAAAGAGTTCAAATGAGTGCAATGATACTGAAAATCTCAATTTACTGACAAAGAGATTTCAGAAATTCATCAAGATGAAAGGGAAAATGAAGAATCAGAGGAGCAAAAGGTACAACAATAAACCTGATCCTAATCTAGCTAAATTTACCTGTTTTGGATGTGGTAAGTAGGGTCACATGAAGATGCATCCTAAGCCTTGTCACCAAGGAAAGACAAATGAGAAAAAGGATCACAAAGCTAAAAGAGGGGAGAAAAGCATACATTGCATGGGAAGACAATGCTTCCACTTCCAGCAGCTCCTCACATGAAGATGTTGAAGCCAATCCGTGTCAAATGGCTGGAAAAAATTCAGAGGATAGTAGTGAGAACTCTAGCACTTCTTTTAATAGTGCAAATTGCAGTTCACTACTTCATACCTTTCATGAAACACATGAAGAAGCTAACAAATTAGCATTATCTAACAATAGACTGAAAGGTCTGAACAATTGGTTGGAAGGCAGAGTCAAAGAACTGGAAGATGAAGTTTTGCAACTAAAAACTGATTTGAACACTTAGAAATTATTTACAAAGCTTCTAGTAATTTTGACTCTAGTCAGCCAGTTAATTGTGAAAACTGTGAAGCTCTGCAGAAGAAAGTTAATTCTTAATAACTATTGCTTCCAAGATTTCAATGGGTACTGCAAATCTCAATGCCATTTTGGGTTCTCAAAATTGTGCTTTTGAAAAAGCTGGCATTGGATATCAAATTGGTTTTAAAGGAAACAGAGAAAATACACCAGTTTCTTTAAAACAAATGAACAACAATTTTCATCTTCATTGACTTGCTTCTATTGTATGGGAAAAGGTCATTCTGTGAGGAATTGTAAAATTAAGAGGTTTGATGTGCCAAAGGGGCTAGTTAGGTGGATGCCTAAAAGCATCACTAACACTTATGGACCCAAGTTTAACAGGGTACCAATGCCTCAAACTTAATCTGTTTTGCAAGTCTGTTTGGCATCCAGTAAATTACTATGGTATTTGGACAGTGGATGCTCCAACACATGACTGGTGATGCTTCCTAGTTAACTAATTTGAAGTTGAAACCTGCTAGATATGTCACTTATGGAGATAACAACCGTGGGAGGATTCTTGGAGTTGGTTGTAGAAAATAGAGTTAGGCTGAGTTCAAGAGGGGGGTGAATTGAACTATTAAAACTTTTCAAAAACTTTTCGCCAATAGTGGAAAGTATGAAAGATTGAATGAAAATTCTTTATCAATTCACTGATCAATGGACTTCAGAATTACACAACAAGAATCGGTATGTCAAAGAACTAATTCAATCAATTATACAGATTTATCAGAAACTGAAACAATACAGTACAATTCACTGAAGTCACAAATTCTTGATATCTAGTTCAGTGCTTATAAACAAGCAATTACCGCAGTTGATCAAAATACTATCAGAACCACAAGCGGAAGCAATTTACTGAGTTCAGATGTATATCAAAACAACGCAGAAACAATCAGATAATGAACACTCCAAGAAATTGCAACTATCTTAAGAAAGAATATTATTCAAATGTTCTTTTAGTCAATAATGTTATTATGAACCAATTAATGTGTTAATTCGATTAATAACATTATCAGCCAATTAACCTGATGAAATAACAAGTTCAGACACACACAGATTATCAGTAGAATTATCAAACACTAATGGCGAAGAACAACCTATTGATCATGTGTAAACAGAAACTCAAATGCGTTCAAGAAGAGAGAAAGAAAGATCAACAATACAAGGTTTTATCTTGGTTCATCCTTCCTCAAGGGCTACGTCCAGTCCTTTGCAAACTAGCAAAGATTTTTGCTAAAAAGATTACCAAGATCAGTTTTACAAGATAGAATACTGCTCCCCACAATACACACTGCTCCCCGTAGAAACCACACACTACTGAACCCTACAGTAGGTGTTAAACCAATGCAAAAACCTCTACAAACAATCAGTTACAATTACAACCCTCTATAACATGTAACCTTCAATTTCAGTACAAGAAATGTATCAAGAATACAAACAATACCTAGCAATTCCACTCAACAGATTATACAATGTATTAAGACCAAGTGGAACACTTATCTCTGATTTAATATCACAGTTTGCAGTAGATCAATTCAGCAGTAAAGCTTCAAGACCAGCTTTCTTGTTGAACATTAATTGCTCAATCGATCACAAAGTTTGCGCGCATTTTTCTCTCAAAATTTTACAAAAAATTTGCTCAATATGATTTTTGTACTAGTTGTTCTGTGAAAAACACGTGCATGTCCCTTTATATAGAAAAATTGTTATTTTGACCGTTAAGACTTCAATCGATTGAGTCACCATTCAATCAATTGACAACATCTTGTGACTTAACAAAAAATTCATCAGGTTCAGATTCTGAAAATAGTTTACTGATTACCTTTTTGAATTTGATTAACAAAATCTGATTTGCTTTATTCCTAAAATATTTTGAAAATTATTATTAAGCAACTTTATATTTAGAGCTTATTTTTGAATAATCAATCATGAATCATATGATTTTAAATCAGAGACACAACTCACAGCCACACACCCTGTCTACCTAGGACCAATACTTTATCTAGAACTTCAAGTCTACATACACTTCATGTTGTAGGTTGTAGACTTCACTCTTGTGTTGATTTCATCAAATCATATCCAGCAACTACTAGTGCTACCAATCTCCCCCAATTTGATGAAAGCAAACATGTGTGTGTTGAGTTGCAATGTTTCAACCTGTAGCAACTAAACTCTAGAACAGTTGATTAGAAATTTGTAAATTCAACAGGTTCAGAGAAACACTTGAATCAACTGATTGAACTAAAACAATTAAATAACTCCTTTATCAATCTCAAACTAGTTCAAATCAGTATTTCCTGCAATCATGCCATTGCTCCCCATACTCCATTGTCTCCCCCATTCTCCATTGCCTCGGTTATGATATTAAAGAAAGGAAATGAGATAGTATTAGAAATAGAACAATTTAAAACATAAAAACATGTTACTTCATATTCCATTCCATAATATATCCGGGCAGCAGATAAAAGTGAATTAATCAGCCGGATTTTTACATCAACTAACTGGACAGACAACAGATTAAACAAACCATAAAGAAACAGAAATCTGTAAAATAAGGTTTAGACCGAGTTCAAGAGGGGGGGTGAATTGAACTTTCAAAACTTTTTGCAAATTTGATTTATTCTTCAAGTAGAGAATGAAAATTCTTTATTCAATCGATTGACTATGTAATTCTGAACTGTCAGGTAAACAATCGATTGTGCACAGTGGAATATATCAGAGTTAAACCCAGAATTTAGTTAAACCCAGAAAACAGTTTGCAGTGTGAAAATGTTTTAACCCAGATTTAAGATGTTTAAACACAACTCCAGTAGATTAAACACAATCCAGAATCATAGTTGATTTTGCAAACAGATGTTCAGAGTATGAATAATAGTATGAACTGATTTTAATCTAGTTAATTTTAAAGACGACAGTAGTGAATAAAAGTAATCAAGAAGTGTAGGGAGAAAAGTAAGAACATAGAATTTTTATCCTAGTTCACCCTTCCACAAGGGCTACGTCCAGTCCTTTGCAAACTAGCAAAAATTTCCACTAAAACAGATCACAAGATCAGTTTACAACCCTTGCTCCCAACAAGTTACAAACTGCTCCCAGCAGTAAACCCACACCTCACTGAACCCCTCAGCTAGTGTGTAACCAGTGCAGAAACCCACTACACCACAACACTTGCAGTTCGTAAGCAACACTGCTCCCAGCAGTACTCACCCTCTGTTGAACCCTTCAGCAGATGCGAGACCAGTGCAGAACCCACTGCACCAACTCAATTACAAACCCAGTAATTGAAAACAGCAAATAGATTACAGATCAACAGGATCATAAAAGATTACAAAATGCTTCTACACAAAACAGATTGCACAGAATGAAGATCAGGTGTAGAAGACTTAGCTTTGGTCCAGAACCAAAGTAGCAAGAACCTCACTTCAAGGATGCTTCAAAGATTCACGTTCTTGGAGGTTTCTTGATTTGAAAAGCTTTGTCAAAATGATGATCGCACAAAAGGGGCAATATCTCTCTTAGGAAATCTCAAGGAATGCTTTTTCGAAAGTCTTTGTTTTTATTTTATTCTGAAAGTGATGATTCTCATTCCTTTAAATACCCAAAATCAGTTTTAAAAACTGCTTAGCTGTCAAAATTCAATTAATTGAACAAACCATTCAATCGATTGAATTTGACCATTAGTTTGACCCAGTCAAAGTTTTCAGTTGTAACAGCCATAACTGTATTTCAGTTGTAATAGAAATAACCGTCACATTCAATCGATTGTTTTAGAAATTCAATCGATTAAAAAACCTTTTTCCAGCAAAAACATTTTGGGTTATTTTTATTAAAAACAATTTTAATAAAAATCTTTGTGAATGTTTTAGCACCTCAGAAGTGATGAATCATGCCACTAGTGATTAAGGACTAAGCCAATCACCAACACACAAACCCAACTAAGGAGCAAGACCTAATCACCCAACAATCTTCATGTTGGCACAAAGTCTTCACTTGAACAATTCTGGTCCAGGTTGGTTCCAACAGATTCTTCATTAGGCAGTTTTCATCAGCTTCACATGCTAAACCTTGGTGCTCACAATATTAACTTCATCAAATCACATGCCTAGCCTTGGTGCTAACAAAATCATCAGAGTTGAACTGGTTAAACTAGCAACAAGGGTAGCAGCCGCAGATAAAATAGAAATAAAACAACCAAACTAAACCAACCAACAACATACTAGACCAAGTTATACTAGACCAAGCAACAACTAGACCAACACACCACTAGACCAATTAAACACACACCAGATTAAACCTACTACTTACTTCTCCCCCATTGCATTCATCAAAGTAAGGGGAAGAAACTAGCAAATATGCATTAACAGGCTCAGTCGTTTGGATTAAAGAACATGTGGCCAAGTTTGTTCTGAACATCTCCCACCATTCTCTCTATGTCCTGGAATTTGGTCTCACAATATTAGTGATGGGTACGACCTTCTTCTTGCATAGTGTGTTAGCACCAGTGGGCTACTGTGATGATTTGATGAAGCCAACCAAGTGAAGAAGTTCAAGACCTTATGATCATATGTGTGTTGTGGGGTAAGTTTAAGTTCAAATCAGTGATGCATGCAATCTTAATCAAGGACAAGCTCCATAAATATTTTCTGAACTAATAAAAGTTTTGAGAAATCATTAAAATCAAAACTTGCGTTTTGACCAACTGTTTTAACTAACTAGAGAAAAATAGTCGACTATTTGAAAAATCAATTGACTAATTGTTTAAAGACGACTGTCTATAAATAGTTGGCGCAGTTTTTGAAAACACACAAGACACGAAATTGAAATCATTCTAAACATTTTCTGAGCAACAAAATTTGAGTTTTCAAAGAGAGCAAAAGTGCCTTGAAGTCTAGTGATCAAGATCAATCAATGTTTTCATCAAGAACATTTTTCTTGAACTACTACTGGAGCTTTGATTTGACTGAGACAGTTTCTTCACTGATTTGATCATCAGACTAAGCCTTCTATACCCTTTCTTTATTACTTTTGTAATCTGTTGTATAAAAGTGCTTGTATTGCTATGATTGTGATAATTCTTTCACTGTATTGAAGGTTATTCTTTTGTGAGTTACCTGGGTTGGTAATTATGTTTTGTACAGTGGGTTCTGTATAGGTTGTGACTTGTTGAGGGGATCAGCAAGGGGTTTTCCAGTTTATACAGTGGAGTCTGTATAGTTCTGGGTTCTGCTGTAGGTTTAGCAGAATGTTTACTACGGGGAGCAGTGTTTACTTGTGGGGTGCAAGTTGTTTTTTTGTAAACTGATCTGGTTTGATCTTTTTATAGTGGAAATCCTTACAGTGGTGTAAGGGACTGGACGTAGCCCTTGTGGAAGGGTGAACCAGGATAAATTTGCTGTGTCTTGAATCTCTCTTGCTATCTCTTTACTGTCCTTGTTAAATCTTGTTGTGTTTCTTGAATTTTCAGAATCTACTGGATCTTGCTAATTGATTAATTTCATTAACTTTCTGAAACCTTTTTAATAACTTCTGAAAACATATAATCTGATTAAACACAGTCTACTCTTAACAAGTTTGAATCTGTTAATAACCAGTATATCAATTTTTTGTAAATCTGCAGTTTCGCAATTTACTGGGTTTACTGTTTATCAGTTTGTTTTTCCAAAAAACTAAATCTTTCATTGTTATTGATTAAAGACTGTTTTGATACACTTAACATAGTTTGTATTGTTTAACAAAAAGTTCTTTAATTAGTGAATCATTAAAAACTTAAAGTTGATCTAATTCTTTGATTTCTTAATTCAATTTTTCAAGAACTGTTATTACAGTATATTGTGTATTCAAGAACTATTTTCTGGTTAAAGTTTATTGTATCTGGTTGATTGATATTGTGCTGAAACTATTTTGAACCTTTTTTGTTTGCTTTACATATCATCTAAAGTGGTTTCCATAAAAATTATTCATTCTCCAAACAGTTTGCGAAAAGTTTTCAAGTGTTCAATTCACCCCCCCCCCCTCTCCAAACAGTTTGCCAATACATATTTTTCAATGTGTAGTTGATTCATCATCGTTTCCTCAAAACATGCAAAATATTGTTCATAACCACTCTATGGTACATTGGCCATGGGTTCATCAGCATTAACAACATTATCATCTTCCTCATCCTCATCCTCCTTCTCTTCTTCTTCTTCAGTTTCAACAGGTTGCAAACGTAACGGAATGAAAATGCAAACGCGCTTCAGAGCCTTGACACTTCAAAGCAACGGAATGAAGATGCAAACCCTAACTCACTGATCCCTAAACCCTAAACCCGAAGAGGATTTCAAAATTTTTTTTTTCCAAAATTCCATCGTTTACCCTATTTTTTTAGTTTCTTTTGTAATTTTTTCCATTTTTTTTAGATTTTAGCCTACTGTTTCATTTATTTATACTTCCCAAAAAGTTATGAAAATTGTTGTGGTTTTTCTTTGTATCTATTGAAGATTTATCAAAGCGATTATGGAAAATTCTGAATTTTTTTAAAAAAATAGCCCTTATTACGTCGATTGTGAGGCTTCCAACCGACGTAATAGGGTAGATACAACACCACGTCGATTGTTTAACCGATGTCATTTTCAACGTCTCCTGGGTCAACGTCGATAAAGGCCTCTCAGAACCGACGATAAAGGCCATTTTTCTACTAGTGCCCCAATGGACGTCACGTGATTCACAAAATTACAATCAAATCTTTGTTTTTCCTAAACATTGATTACAAACTAACCACTTAGTTATTAAGCAAAGATGTCTTCTTTGATTGTCCTGTTGTTAACTCACACCAACTATTTACAATATCAGATGACACTTAATTTAAAATATTTACAACAATGTATTTATTTGAGGAAAAAAAGTGAGTTCAACTTGCGGAATCGATTCTAGACCATAAAACCACAAAATTAAGCAATCATCTAAAGTTTTCTTCAATTTCACCATAAAACCATCTAAAGCATTCCAATTCAGAAACAATTATGGACCCAAACAAAGTAAATTCCTCATCATGAAACCGAACATAAGAAAATGTACTGAATACAAAATGAATAGTTCAATGTAATTTTAGATAATCCTACATAAAACAAAACATACACCTAGAACAATATCTTTTCAAGAAGAAGTTTTCCAGTAGGAAGAGAAATAACCAGAGGTACGACCAGAGAAATTGAAGATATATCACTTACTCTCTTCTAATCTCCAAACTATACTCGTTAACCTCCAATCCCCTTCCACCTGCACGCACAATTAAGAGTTGTGCCAAAAATTACTCACAATCCTCAAAATTTACAAAATTGTGCATAATTGAAATTGAAATGTAACGGAATGAAAATGAATCGGCAACGTAATGGAATGAAGATGCAAACGCGCTTTAAAGCAACGGAATGAAGATGCAAACCCCAACTCAATGATCTCTAAACCTTAAACACTAAACCTGAAGGGGATTCCAGAATTTTTTTTTCCAAAATTCAATTGTTTACCCTATTTTTGTAATTTTCTTGTAAATTTTTTTCATTTTTTTAGATTTTAGCCTACTATTTTATCTACTTATACTTCCCAAAAGGTTCTTAAAGTTGTTGTGGTTTTTCTTTGTATGTATTGAAGATTTATCAAAGCGATTCTGGAAAAGTCTAAATTTTTTTCCTAAAAAGCAGCCCCTATTATGTCTGTTGTGAGGCTTCCAACCGACGTAATAGGGTGGATACAACACCATGTCGGTTTCTAGGTCTTACCTGACGTGATGATGATCTTTACCACGATTGTTTAACCAACGTCATTTTCAACTACCCGTGGGTCAACATCGATAAAGGCCTTTTAGAACCGACGAGAAAGGCCATTTTTCTACTAGTGCCCCAATGGAAGTCCCGTGATTCACAAAATTACAATCAAATCTCTGTTTTTCCGAAACATTGATTACAAACTAACTACCTATTAAGCAAAGATGTCTTCTTTGACTGTCCTGTTGTTAACTCACACAAACTATTTACAATATCAGATGACACTTAATTTACAATATTTACAACAAAGTATTTATTTAAAGAAAAAAGTGAGTTTAACTTGCGGAATCCATTCTCGACCATAAAACCACAAAATTAAGCAATCATCTAAAGTTTACTTCAAATTCACCATAAAACCATCTAAAGCTTCAATTCATAAACAATTTTGGACCCAACCAAAGTAAATTCCTTATCATGAAACCGAACATAAGAAAATTTATTGAACACAAAATGGATAGTTCAATGTAATTTTAGATAATCCAACATAGAACCAAACATACACCAAAAACAATATCTTTTCAAGAAGAAGTTTTCCAGTAGGAAGAGAAACGAACAGAGGTACGACTAGAGAAATTGAAGATATATCACATACTCTCTTCTAATCCCCAAACTATACTCGTTAACCTCCATTCCATTTCCACCTGCACGCACAATTAAGTGTTCTGCCAAAAATTACTCACAATCCTCAAAATCTATAAAATTGTGCAAAATTGAAATTGAAATCTAACGGAATGAAAATGAATCGGCAACACAACAGAATGAAGATGCAAACGCACTTCAGAGCCTTGACGCTTCAAAGCAAGCGAATGAAGATGCAAACCCTAACTCACTGATCCCTAAACCCGAAGGGGATGTTGGAATTTTTTTTCCAAAATTCCATCGTTTACCCTATTTTTTTAATTTTTTTTGTATTTTTTCCATTTTTTTAGATTTTAGCCTACTATTTTATCTATTTATACTTCCCAAAAAGTTCTAGACATTGTTGTGGTTTTTCTTTGTATGTATTGAAGATTTATCAAAGCGATTCTGAAAAATTCTGAATTTTTTTTATTTTTATTTTTAAAAAACAGCCCTATTACGTCGGTTGTGAGGCTTCAAACCGACATAATAGGGTCGATACAGCACCACGTCGGTTTCCTGGTCTTAGCCGATGTGGTGATGATCTTTACCACGTCGGTTATTTAATTGACATTATTTTTAGCGTCTCCTAGGTCAACGTCGATAAAGGCCTCTTAGAACCGACGATAAAGGCAATTTTTCTAGTAGTGCCCCAATGGAAGTCGTGTGATTCACCAAAATACAATCAAATCTTTGTTTTTCCTAAACCTTGATTGCAAACTAACCACTTACTTATTAAGCAAAGATATCTTCTTTAACTGTCGTGTTGTTAACTCAGACCAACTATTTACAATATCATATTACACTTAATTTACAATATTTACAACGATGTATTTATTTGAGGAAAAAAGTGAGTTTAACTTGTGGAATCAATTCTGGACCATAAAACCATAAAATTAAGCAATCATCTAAAGTTTACTTCAAATACACCATAAAACCATCTAAAGCTTCAATTCAGAAACAATTCTGGACCCAACCAAAGTAAATTCCTCATCATGAAACCAAACATAAGAAAATTTACTAAACACAAAATGGATAGTTCAATGTAATTTTAGATAATCCAACATAAAACCAAACATACACCAAAAATAATATCTTTTCAAGAAGAAGTTTTCCAATAGGAAGAGAAACGACTAGAGGTACGACCAGAGAAATTGAAGATATATCACATACTCTCTTCTAATCCCCAAACTATACTCGTTAACCTCCATTCCCCTCCCACTTGCACGCACAATTAAGAGTTCTGCCAAAAAGTACTCACAAACCTCAAAATTTACATAATTGTGCAAAATTGAAATTGAAATGCAACGGAATGAAAATGAATCGGCAACGTAACAGAATGAAGAGGAAAATGCACTTCAGAGCCTTAACGCTTCAAAGCAACAGAATGAAGATGCAAACCCTAACTCACTGATCCCTAAACCCTAAACGCTAAACCAGAAGGGGATTCCAGAATTTGTTTTTCCAAAATTCCATCGTTTACCTTATTTTTTTAATTTTTTTGTATTTTTTTCCATTTTTTTAGATTTTAGCCTACTCTTTCATCTATTTATACTTCCCAAAAAGTTCTGCAAATTGTTGTGGCTTTTCTTTGTATATATTGAAGATTTATCAAAGCGATTCTGGAAAATTCTAAATTTTTTTTTATTTTTATATTCATTTTTAAAAAACAGCCCTATTACGTCGGTTGTGAGGCTTCGAATCGACGTAATAGGGTAGATACAGCACCACGGCGGTTTCTTGGTCTTAATCGACGTGGTGATAATCTTTACCATGTCGAAGGTTTCACCGTCGTCACTTTCAACGTCTCCTGGGTCAACGTCGATAAAGGCCTCTCAGAACCGACGACAAAGGCCATTTTTCTACTAGTGCCCCAATGGAAGTCGCGTGATTCACAAAATTACAATCAAATCTTTATTTTTCCTAAACATTGATTGCAAACTAACCACTTACTTAATAAAGATGTCTTCTTTGACTGTCGTGTTCTTAACTCACACCAACTATTTACAATATCAGATTACACTTAATTTACAATATTTACAACAATGTATTTATTTGAGGAAAAAAGTGAGTTTAACTTGCGGAATCAATTTTGGACCATAAAACCATAAAATTAAGCAATCATCCAAAGTTTACTTCAAATTCACCATAAAACCATCTAAAGCTTCAATTCGGAAACAATTCTGGACCCAACCAAAGTAAATTCCTCGTCATGAAACCGAACATAAGAAAATTTACTAAACACAAAATGGATAGTTCGATGTAATTTTAGATAATCCAACATAAAACCAAACACACACCAAAAACAATATCTTTTCAAGAAGAAGTTTTCCAGTAGGAAGAGAAACGACCAGAGAAATTGAAGATATATCACATAGTCTTTTCTAATCCCCAAACTATACTCGTTAACCTCCATTCCCCTTCCACCTGCACGCAGAATTAAGAGTTCTGCCAAAAATTACTCACAATCTTCAAAATCTACAAAATTGTGCAAAATTGAAATTGAAATGTAACGGAATGAAAATGAATCGGCAACGCAACGGAATGAAGATGCAAACGCGTTTCAGAGCCTTGATGCTTCAAAGCAACGGAATGAAGATGCAAACCCTAACTTACTTATCCCTAAACCCTAAACCTGAAGGGGATTCCAGAATTTTTTTTTTCCAAAATTCCATTGTTTAGCCTATTTTTTTTTGTATTTTTTTCCATTTTTTTAGATTTTAGCCTACTATTTCATCTATTTATACTTCCCAAAAAGTTATGGAAATTGTTGTGGTTTTCCTTTTTATGTATTGAAGATTTATCAAAGCGATTCTGGAAAATTCTATTTTCATTTATTTTTATTTTTAAAAAATAGCCAAATTACGTCGGTTGTGAGGCTTCGAACCGACGTAATAAGGTCGATACAGCACCATGTTGGTTTCCTGGTCTTAACCGACGTGGTGATGATCTTTACCACGTCGGTTGTTTAATCGACGTCATTTTCAACATCTTCTAGGTCAACGTCGATAAAGGCCTCTCATAACCGTTTTTGTTCAATTACTAGATCTGTTTCATGTTTACATTTATTGTTTCAGAGTTACATGATCGTTCACTATATCTAGATCAATTTTATTTTTAATGACAGTGTTATAGCTGACTGGATATTGATATCTGATTAAAAGTTAATTTTGGATGCATGTGAAACTGTGTTGGAGTTACAAAGCAACTAGAGAGGTGTTGTGTAACTGAAAGAATTCGAACAGAACCAAGCACATTGCAGTCCAACCAGTTAAAAGTCTGAATAAGACAAAACCGTTCAAAGTCACATTCAGCATGAGAGATTGTTCAAGGTTCCACGTGTAATGGGATCACTTGAAGTCAATAATTCAAAAGTTATTTTTGAAGAATCTCTGCAGCTAAGTATAATCAACTCTGTAAAACCGATTGCCTATGGAATCTCAACAAACTACAAAAGTTGTTTTACGTTTTTAAATTTTCAATCAATGTGCTATTTTCCTTAGAATTATTTCCCATTAAATAGAGGGTTGGGCATACATTCACTCGCACACTACCTCACTGCCTTTGCTCTATTCGTTCTGAGTGCAAAGTTCAGTTTTCCTGCAACCCACTATTCTCAAAGAAATGGCTTCTTCCTCCAACCCAAGAAAAAGAACCAAAAGAGTTATGGTTAAGCATGCTGGTTCAGATGATGATACCAATGAAACCGACTACCTGGACAAGTGGTTTGTTGGAAACCAGGAAAGCATTTAAGAGTATTACAAGCTGTATAGCAGAAAGATCATCATTACTCCCACGGTGCTACTATGAGTAGAGGGAACACAACAGAACTGGGAAACTTTAACAAAGTTTATTTCTACAAATCATGTTTGAGAAACCAAGAGTCTGCCTCGAGGACGTTTAATGTAGGAGGACTTGCTGCTACACCGAGAATGCTGGCATATATTGTGATTTGGCTACTGACACCCCCTGGTTTCAATCATGCAACATTGACTGAAGAGGATCTTATCCTCATGCCTCATGAATTAGATCAAGGTCAACTGGGTTAATGTGATCCGTGAGCATCTGTTCAAAGTAGGGAAGAAACTGGAATATCGCATTCCATATGTGATACTGCTGTCACAATTCATTGAATATTTTGAAATAGATGTGGAAAGTGAAGTGGTTGAAAAAATTAAGGCTCTGAACCAGATTACCATAACAAATCTCACCAAGATTGGTCTGAAAAAGATGAAGAATAAGAGATGGAATTGCAAGGCTGATGAAGAATCAGTTGGAGATGATGAGGAAGAAGAAGAGAAATCCACTAATGATAATGATGAGGATGATGAAGATGAGGACAAAATATGAATTTTGATCAAGCTGAACCAGAACCAGAAACGCCTACTACTCCTGATCAAGACTCCTTCTCAAGGCTCGAACAACTCATGATGAATCAGTTCAACAACCTAGAAGACCAAAACCGTAGCCATCATCAGTACTGCGTGACACACTTCCAACACATTGGAACTCAAGTCGATGACATTCAGTCCAAGATAGGGACCTTGTTCTTTCTACCAGACGAGTAGAGCATCTTTTGCATATCTAGTAGTGGTTTCTCTTCCATTTGATGAAGTCAATGGGGAAGAATTAGGAAGTGTTGAGATTAGGAAGTGTTGTGGTTGTGGTCTAGGAGTCTAGATTGATGTTGCTAGATTCAGTTTACTGCTTGTTTGGTGTTTGTTATATTTTGTCTCTATTGATTGCTATTTCTGTTGTTGCTTGTTGTTTCATGTTTTCTATTGCTCTGGTTACGACTTTGATTTGTTGGTTTATCCAGCCAAGTCCAAATTTTAGTCTGTTATGCTTAATCAATTATGGTGCACGACTTGTACTGATCAATGAATATCATATGTACTCGTGCTTATTATCAATGAACTTTGTTATCCTTTGTGTTACTGTTTACTTCACTATGTTTTGTGAAATATGATTAACAAGATATCAAATTATAGGGGAGCTTTATGAAAGTCAGTAAACTGTTTTAAAGAAGAACAAGCATGTATTTCAACTCAACACACCATTGTTTGTCTTCATCAAATTAGGGGAGATTGTTAGCACCAGTGAATTGTTATGAAGATTTGATGAAGCCAACCATGTGATAAAGTTCAAGACCATGTGATCATATGTGGACTGAATGAAGAATTCATGGAGATTGAAAGGCTTGGTCTAGAACTTAGGATTGTGAGTTGTGTGACAAGTTTGATTCAATTCAGCATTATAAGCATTTTCAATCAAGGATAAGCTCTATGTTTTCAAATCTGATTTAACTAAGGTTTTGAGAAATTACTAAAATCAGATTTTGAGTTTCGAACAACTGTTTTAACTAACTAGAGAAAAATATTCGACTATTTGACAAAACAATAGAGTGAATTTTAAATGACAGTTGTCTATAAATAGTTGGCGCGAAATTTTGGAAGATAACGAAATCATTCTAAATCATTTTCAATCAAGTGCTCTGAGTTTTTCCAAGAGAGAGAAAAAGCTCCTTCATAGTTTTTTTGTGATCAAGATCATTCGAAAAGCTCTTCAAGAACTGTTTTCTCAATACTGTTGGAGCTTTGAATTGACTGCTTCTGCTATACTGCTGATCTGATCATTCTGAATAAGCCTTCTATACTCCTGCTCTTATTACTTTTACAATATGTTTTTGTATAGAAGTGTTTGTGCCATTGTGGTTATCTGAAATCTTTCTTTGTACTGAATTCTATTCTGTATTGAATTTCCTAGTTTGGTAATTTTGTGGGTACAGGGGGTATTGTACTATTGTGATCCTATTGAAGGGTTCAATTAGGTGTTTTCTGGGTTATACAGTAGATATTGTATAGTTTTTTATCTGTTGTAGGTTTCAGCGGATTGTTTTATGCAGGGTGCAGTGTATTCTTGCAAGTTGCAAGATTGTGTTGTAAACTGATCAATTAGATCTTTTTCATAATGGAAATCATTACAGTGGTGTAAGGGACTGGACGTAGCCCTTGTGGAAAGGTGAACCAGGATAATTTGTTGTGTCTTGTTCTCTCTTCCTCTCTCTTGACTATTCTTGATAAATCTTGTTGTTTTCCTTGATTTTTCAAAATCTGTTAAAACTTGTTAATTGAATAGATTCCTCATCATTCTCAAAACATTTTAAGTAACTTTTGAAAACATATATTCTGTTTGAACACTATTTATTCTTGATATTTCTAAATCTGATCAATAACCAAATTACTAGTTTTCTGTAAATCAGCAATTTCACAATTTACTGTGTTCATTGTTCATTAATCAGTTTTTCCAGAAAAGTTGATTTCGACAATTACTGGTTAAAAATAGTTTTGATACATTAAATAAAGGTTGTCTTGTTTGATAATAGGTTCTTTAATCTGTAATTCATTATAAACTTAGATTTGATCTAATTCTTTAATTTCTTGGATTAATCTTTAAAACCTGATTTTATTGCACACTATATTTTTCCAGAACTGGCTTGACAGTCTAATGATTTTCCAGAATTAAAATATGTCTTCAGTTTACTGATTCTGTGTGATTGCCTTTATTCTGGAATTTGTTTTGAACCTTTGTTGATTCCATTTTATATCATCTTGAATAGTTTCTTTAAAGATTTTTCATTTCTCACATTGAAAAGTACATTTGCAAAAACTTTTAACGGTATTCAATTCACCCCCCTCTTGAACTTGGCCAAAACTTATTTTACAGTACCTTTGACCTTGAACCTTCATGATTCTGCTCGTTATTATTATAGCCTACTTTATGATTTTTAAACTTGAACTGTGATGGAAAACCATGTTTTTTATAGCATGTATTAATCACATGTCCTGTCTTTCCACAATGACTACAGTCTTTGGAAGTATATTGTCCTCCATAACTATTTATGTTAGTATTAATCATTTCCTTTGACTGATCACCAAAAAATTGTCTCTCTTGTTGTGTACCGAGAGAACAAATTATATGTTGCTGAGAACTAATATGATAAGGTGAACTAAAATCTTGTGAAGGATTAATGATTTTGGCCATGATAAATGTAGCAACCAGAGCTCTCAAATTAGAGCTCTGATACCATATTATGAAAATAAAAAGATGAACAGAAATGAACAAAGGATATGAGAATGAAAATATTCTCTCTGTTTTTCTATATATTGATAAAAAAAACAAAGAGCTGAATATATACAAATAATGTACTCATTCTAGGTATAGCTAAAGAAAGAAAATAAATAAAAATATTACAACTTGATACTGTCATAAAACATAAAAATAAACAGAATTGATGATAATTTGATTCTTGTCATAAAGATAAAATCAAATAATTAGTATTTTTTTCTAACAATTTGATCCTACCATAAAGACAAGATCACATAATTTATATTAGCTTCCTTCTAGAAGTCTTGTCTCCATATCCTTTGAAAAATAATGTATGAATTGTTATAAAATCTTCAACATATGAATTTCGTAAATTTCCATTCTACGACACAAGTTGGGAGACTTTGTAAAAAATTCACTATGCGACACAAGTTGGGAGACTTCGTAAAAAAATTCAGTCTATGACACAAGTCAGGAAACTTTGTCAAAAAATCCATTCTACGACACAAGTCGGGAAACTTCGTAAAAAATCAATTCTACAACAAAAGCCGAAGGCTAAAAAGGCCAAAAGACTTAATGATATGGAAGCTGAAAGGTTCGAATACAAAGGCCAAAAGGCTCAAAGGTTGAAAGACTTAATGATATGGAAGTTGAAAGGTTCGAATACAAAGGCCGAAAGGCGCAAAAGCCAGAAGGCTCAAAGGCCTTTATAGATCAAAAGCCAAAAGGCTCAGAAGTCAAAAGGCTGGATAACACAAAAGTCGAAAGGCTCGATGATGCAGAAGTTGAAAGGCTTGATGATGCAAAACCCAAAAGGCTCGATGATGCAAAAGTTGAAGGTTTGATGATACAGAAACCGAAGGGTTCGATGATACAGAAACCGAAGGGTTCGATGATGTGGAAGCCGAAAGGCTCAACAAAGTGAAAACCATGATACGAAAGCCGAGCAATTCAAGGATATGGAATCCAAGTGACTCACTGACACAGAAGAAGAAAATCAAAACAGAAAGTCTTAATGACATAGGGGCTAAAAGGCGAGACCAAAGAAGTACTCAAAACAAAAACAGAATATGTGAAAAATGCAACTGCAAGCTAATAAGAAACTTCGAAGGCCCAAAATTCAAAGTCTTTCCAAAGCCTATTTAGAAGGAAGTAAATCTACAAGCCAAATGGCATGTGGATTGAATAATCAAACATCTTAAATTTGTATATGTGCAAACAAATCAGCCAACTTTGAGCTAGTAGAAGGTATAAAAAGCAAATAAGCAAACATAACAACCTAACAAGATAGCGCCAACTATTGGAAAAAGTGACCCACGATATGTCCGTAGCACCTACATTAACATATGAAAAAACATGAGAATTTTTTAGTAAAAGAAACCTGAAGGGCCTCGGACGGTGAATTTTAAGCCCAAAATAAAATTACGGGATGCAAAAGGTAATCCATTTATGACTTGGAAATTGTATAAATATACACCCATAAAGAAAGGACCAATTATGGGCCCAATTTAATTGTTAAAACCACCACCCAGATAAATTGTCATTCCCTATAACCATATTTGATTATGGATATTTCTGTTAATTTGTTAATATTTAGTAATGGATCATTAATAATAACTAAGTTAGGTTTAAATTAAACACTAGAATACCTCATAAGGAATGTATAAATATAAGGTGTTGGGCATGGAAAAAACATCTTCTATTTGGGCTAGCCAAGGGCGATCATAATTCCTTAGCGGCTAGAATAGCATCTAACGGTTAAAAGTTAAAGATCATATAACAAGTAAGTTAAAGACCAAACTAAGACATTCACAAACAATATTCCTAAAGCTTAAGTCTATATTGCAGAGAATGTTTTCTATGTCTGTCCTAAAAAAGATCCACACTAAACAACAATGTTCAGATATTTCTCAAGAGTAGAGCAAAAATTGTAACATCCGCCAACTCTTTTGATACAAGTTATTTTCAACTTTGGCCTAGCTATTTGAATTGTATGGTATGCATTTTAACCATTGTTTGGTGTAAAAGGTTTTCCTACCGAGGAAGATAAGTATTACTAGTTATTAGAGAGATTATGTAAAAAAGAAAAGAAAAATTAATGATACATGTCATGCATTTAATGTTTCTCAACGTAATATAATACTCATTTGTACTTATAACGGTAGTCAACTCAGTAAAACTTGATTGGTTGGTCAAGAACTAAATTAGTTTGTTGCAACAGATAAATCAATATAAAAATAATGTATAAACACTCTCTTTCATCTCTAGGTATATTGCGTATTATTTGTATAACTAACCTAAAAAGGGTGAATTGTTAGAAAAACATTGGGAAAATTAAAAGTCTTTTCTTTCGTTAAATAGTGAATCTATCATCTCACTATAAAACATCACAAGATACTTGCAAAAATAAAAATTTAAAATACAATTCAACGATCGTTTCTTTTGTTTTTGTTGTTTTTTCACAAAACACTTTTAGATTTTTTTTATAAAAGACAAAGTTCTAGATTGACTAATTAAGAGTGAAAAAATTGAGTTCTAAATACACAATCTAGATTTTGGTGTTATATTTCAAATTGCACTATTTGATATTATTTATTTTCAATATTATTTAACATTCTACATCATGCAATTTGAACCGAAAATGCATTTTGAATTATAGAATCTAAAATGTTAAATAACATTAAAAATAAATAGTATCAAATGGTAGAATCCAAAATGCAATACCAAAATTTTATCTTCTAAATTATGTTATTTGAAAACTTTTTGAATCACTCAATCTAAAGTTTTCCCAAGAAAATTGCATGCAGGGGTACTTTTGACATTTTCCACACTTTATGAGAGTGCAGGAGGAAGCCGTGGAGGTGCAGGAAGAACTAGCTTCATAATGCTTCCTTTACCTTCTATTTGCACCCACGAACCTTTTTTTTTTTTTGCATTTTCTTTCTCTTGATCCAACCAAATATCTCCTGTTTGAGCTTGAACGAGCACTATCGAATCTCACTCTACAAATTACTACAACAAAATAACTCCTAATTTTTCTGAGTCCAAATAATTAAAAAAAAATCATTTTGGTAAAAAAAAATCTTGTCTTATCAT
>Ga0209489_102397_pt1 | contig 38276 bp, 25 predicted proteins | sample SiratrowhiteBW_FD_187527 | JGI IMG/M metagenome (GOLD analysis project Ga0209489, IMG submission 187527) | Root nodule microbial communities of legume samples collected from California, USA - Siratro white BW (SPAdes) (version 2) | ecosystem: Host-associated > Plants > Roots > Nodule | place...
ATATATATATATATATATTTTACTTTAAATGTTTGTCTGGTCCCCTGTCATCAAGCTTGTATACAGCGTGTTTTTATTTTTGTTTTTTTGGGATTTTCCTAGTGTTCGTTTCTGGCTTTTAACTGATTGGCAATTTTTTTTATCATGGCTTTGTCTCGTGGACGGATTGGGGATGTTGCAGATGGAGGTAATTTTTAATCTTTCATCCAATGCTTGAATAGTTATCATGCTTTGTAATTTTTGTGTTGAGTCTCGTTGTACACATCTCTATGGTACGGTTCTTCAATATGTGGTATTTCAGGGTGATACCAAGGGCTCAGCCAAGGGTGGAGAAACCTCTTCTAAGAAAGATGTTCAACCGAGTCCTAATGCTCAGGTAAAATGCAACCACGTGCCTGGAAGTCAGGAATGATTGCGTTGCTAGAAATATGTATAGAATACACTTACATCTCATATTGGTGTCTTTTGTTGTAAAATCTGCAGCTTGCTCATCAAGGTTCTTTTTCACAAGGTGTTAGTTACACAAATTCTCAGGTAGCTATTCTCTCTTTGTTTGATGTATTATCTTCTTTCTTTGTGTTCTTCAGGGCTGTCGATGTTGAATGTTAAATGAAGGTGCTAAGGTGGTTGTTTGAACTTGAATTGTAACTGTTGTACATGTTATAGACTTCTTTGTTTCTGACGTGGAGCGTTAAACTAGAAATGTAATGAATTTATCACAAGCACCCAAATAGGATGTGTGACTTACTGCTATTTCTATTTGCAGAACTAAGTTTGATCCCTCTTCCTTGGAAAAACTTTTAAGCTTACTTCAGTTCAAATGGTTCACACTGTGCTGGCTCTAACACTACGTTTGTTTGATATTGGAAAACACAGTTGCACTGCATATTCAAAAGTTCTACCTTAGAATTAGTGTCAAATATGCATATTCAAAAGTTCTACCTTAGAATTAGTGTCAAATAATACTTGTCAATGCGTCAGCTACCTTTGGTTGGTAGCACAATCAATTCACCCATTAAAGTCCCTTGTAAAAAGTTGTGTGAACTGCAATTTTTTTTTATTTAGGTTCAATAATTTTATCTCTTGATTTGGGGTTATTTATTGTGTGGTCCATCTTTGAAGGGCGATCTTTCTCAGTTTGGTAGGGCACTGAGTGTTGTTGGAAATTTTCCTCCTTATTGGATTGTACAAAGTACACACAATAATAAATTTCAGTTTGTTGTGGTCCCTGGTTTCTTTAAAAGTCTTTTTACATGCGTTAAGATTGAATCAATTTTTGAGAATCCTGTGGTGGTGGTTGACTGGAGGTTCTTAATGATATTTAGTTTTTTGTGCTCATCATTCTTGAAGTATGTGAATGATGCTTTTGGCATTTGTATGTCATTTATGAATGCTCTGTGCTTAAATATAGATGTGTTATTAATTATATATCTTCAATCTTAAGCTTGATGCTGTTTCTGGCTTGGGTAGCTCAAGCTTTAATATCCACTTTGTTGTTATTTGTTACTAAAGTATTGTAGTTAGGTTGTTCGAGCTACATCCCTGAGCTATTTAAAGGAAAACGTGACATTCATTTGTGGTTCTGTTGAAAGATCATGAAGTTTACCTTGTTTTGATGATAGGTAGCAAAGAATGCTAATGATCATGATTTTAAGTTCAAAATATTTCTGGCAGTGATTCTGGGTGAATGAAATAAATTCAATAAAGTATTCTTAAGTTAGAAGGTTACCTAATCTTTTACAGTGTGACTGATGTGAGAACTGGATTTTAACGTCTGGGATGTGTCTTTTAATGTTGGTCCTGGGGATAACCCACTTGGGATTTCACTCAAGGTTATCAACTGATGATGTGGCGGCCTATGGCAAACAGAAATGATGACATATATATGTAAGACTAAAAATAGCATAACAGAATCATAGACTAAATCCTAGATAATATCAAAAGTCTCAAAAAATTTGATTTTGGATGCTTCACATTATGCTATAAGTGAAAAAGAATTGGGAACATTATAGGTTTAATTGAAAAAAAGCATAGAACAGCATGATTATGAAATTCTAAAAACCAAGAACAAATTCTGAAATTTTGAAAAAAAAAAAAAGAAGCATAAAACATTAGCCGGATGAAGAACAAGAACAGCTATACTGAAAATTATTAGAGAGAAAAGGAGATGAGAAACATTTGAAGAAATGAAGAATAAGCTGAGAAAAAGGAAGAAATGGCTATAAAATAAAAAGAAAAAAATGGCTAATAGGGAAATAGAAAGGGGGAGTTTCGCTACGGTGTTGTGCCACTGTGGGTGATGGAAGATATGGCCAATGGTGGCATACAAATAGAGAAGGGCACCTTGCAAAGGAGAATAACTTATGGCAAACGGGGAAGGGTCCAAAGAGACTCTGTTATTGCGTTATGGGAGTGCCATAACAGGTATTTATCAACGTATATTTTAATTCGGCCCTTTTATGACAACATTATTTTTTCTATTTGTTGCCTTTTAATAGTTGGCTTACTCAATGGAAGTACTGAATTCTCACTCTACCAAAATTGACAATCCTAAGGATGCCACATTGGTTGGACAAACTTGTGGCTGAAGTATCCTTCAGTGTAGTTACAGATAATGGTGGGAGTTATAATGACACCATATAATGACAAATGGTGAATGTCACCGTACAATGGATTTTAATGGATGGCAAAATGGCAGAAGCATCCAAAAATGCCATGTTATGGTATCATGGCGATGACATAATTGATATTTAAAAACATTGATTATCGACCAACCTTCTATGACAACATTATACTTTCCCTATGTTGCCCTTTTCTCGCTAGATAACTCAATGGAAGTACAAGTTGTCACACTGTGAGTTGTCAATCCCTAAAGATGCCACATTGGTGGGACAACATCGTGGCTTAATTATCCCATAGTATAATTACAGATAATGGCAAATGATGGAAGATAGGGCAGATGACACTATAGAACGAAACACAGTGAATATCACCATACATCGGAAAATATCGGTTGGCAAATGGTAGAAAGGTCCAAAAACTCCATGTTATAGTGTTTGGTGATGGCCTAAGAATTGTTTAAAAGTATTGATTTCAGTTTGACCTTTCTATGGCAACATTATCCTTTCCCTTTGTTGCCCTTTTGTCACTGCCTAACTCAATGGAAGTACAAATAGTCAAACTGTCTGAGTTGACAATTCCTAAAGATGGCACATTGGTGGGGAAACCTCATGGCTTATGTGTCCTTTAGTGCTATTATGTATAATGGCCGGCGATGGAAGATATGGTAGATTGCACCACACAATGACAATAGTGGATGCACAAAACTATAGAAAATAACGGATGTCAAATGGTAGAAGGGTCGACAAAGTCTTGTTAGTGTTATCAAATGCCATAATGGTTATGTAACAACACTGATTTATCTTCAATCCCTTTGTAATCATTATCCTTTTTCCCCCTTGCTCTCTCCCACTAGCCAATTCAATGGAAGTACGTATTGTTACATCCCTTACTGTAATTATGGATAATGGTGAGTGATGGAAGATACGAAAGATGATGTCATGCAATGACAAACAAATAATTAATGGTACCTTGTAACGAAAAATAACGTATCCAAAAAGACCACATCATAGTGTTAGTGTTAAACAACATTGATTTCACTTCAACCTTTTATGTCAACCTTATCCTTTGCCTTTGTTGCCCTTTTGTTGTTGCTAACTCAATATAAGTACAAATTATCGTACTTTTCTTAATTTGGCAATCTCTTAATATGCCACATTGGTGGACAACCTAGTATGATTAGGATAATGGTGGGCAATGGAGAATATGTATGGTACCGTCCAATGACTAGTAATGAATATCATCATACAATGGAAAATAACGGATGACGAATGACAAAGGATCCAAAAATGTTATGGTCGTGCCATAATGGTTATTCAATAAAATTGGTTTCGCTTAAACCCTTTTATGACAACATTATCTTTTTCCTTTGTTTCCCTTTTGTTGTTGGCCAACTCAATAGGAGTACAAATTGTTACACTTCATGTGAGAACCTTATGGTTGAAGTGTCCCTTAGTGTAGTTACGGATAATGGGGAGCAATGGTAGATATTGCAGAAGGCGCCATACAATGATAAATAGTGAATGTCACTATATAATGGAAAATAATGGATGGCAAATGGTAGATGGGTCCAAAAGTGCCACGTTATTACGGTGATGCCATAACGGTTATTATTTAACAACAATCCTTTTATGTCAATATCATTTCCTACCTTTCGATGTTGGCCAACTCAACCGAAGTACAAATCATCACAATCTGCCTAAATGGACAATCCCTATAGATGCCACATTCGTGGGACAGCCTTGTGGCTTAGGGGTCCATTAAACCTCTATATTTACTCAACGAGGAACATAAGATTGAGAATATGTTAGTTATGTTTTTCCCGTGGTTTCAAGTTTTATGTCGTAATTTAAGATATTGCTGTTACCACGAGTAATAGGACTCTTATAGATAACGAATTTATGATATTAATTGTTTTTTTTTTCTTGTTTTAAATCTTCTCAGGGTCAACATATGATGGTTCCAATGCAAGGTCCAGAGTAGGTGTCATGTCTATTAACCCTCCTGTTCTAATGTAATATCTACGCTGGTTAGCAAGTGCTTACGACATATTGAATATCATGTTATGTGAATACTGACATAGGAGATGTTGGTTCTTGTGTCCAGATATTTTTTTTTTCTGAATTAAGGTTTGTATATTATCTTTGGAGTCGAATTGTTTATTTGAAAGTTCTTATATTGTAAATCCTAGAGCCGTCTTGTCTGAATACATCAGGCGGGCTTGGCAAAGACTGAGATTTTAGGACTGATTGTAAGCATAAATCGGAATATTCTTTTCCTTATTTCTTTGTACAATAAGAGGAGTCGAGCTTCTTCTCTTATATTTGTTCATTTTGTCATGTAGTGTGGCCCTTCTACTTCCCTAAGTGTCATTGTATCATCTCACTAAATAATTTTTTAATATATCAATATTGTCCTTTTAATTTTATTTTTAAATTTATATATTAAATCATTTATTTTTTCTTTCACACGCTTATAATTATAGTACAAATTTTTGATTATTTTATTTTTTATTATTTTGTTAAAATGATATATTTTACTGTTAAGATATTTATAATTTGAGATAGATTATAATTTGAGATGGATTTTAAAAGTTCAGTTAAATCAATTTTTTTAAAGTATTTATTTTTTTATAACATTCAATGTTTATTGAAAAAAAAAAGATATTTGTTAATATTTATAATTTTTTTTATTATTATCAATAAAGTTTATTAATATTAAGATAATTTTTTTATTATTTATTAAAAAAATTTGTTAATATAACAGAATTTTTTTTTATTATTTATCAAGAAAGTTTACTAATATTTATTAAAATAATTTTTTATTATTTATTTAGAAAGTTTGTTAATATAATCGATAAAGAGATGTTAACAGTTTTTTTAAATTTATTTGTATTTATATAGCAGGTGACTCAACTGAACGTGTGATAAATAAAAAGAGTAATTTAATAAATAAATTTTAAAATAAAAATAATAAAAATATTGTTAGGATATTAAAAATTTATGAAGGATAGAAAGCAATTGTCATTTCCTTTTTATTCTAATCCAAATAGAATATGATGATCGTCATCTATACATATATTATGCCGATCATGGTTCCCTTAATAATGTATTCGTATTTTGAAGTTTAGTGAGTTACTTCCATCCAAGTATATGATGTCAAGAGATGGCATTGAGACTTTGGGAAATCAAATGTGAGCAATTGAAGATATTATGGAGTGTCTATACCCTTTTTTTACAATAAAAAAATACGACCTAACTAATTTGCGTTTTGTTTTGTAAAGTACTTGAATCTTGTAATTTTATTTGTACTATGTCACCTACAATATGACTTGATGAATTTATTTCTTAAAATTTAGGGTAAATCTGGTTATGATTCTACAAAATTTAAATACATTTGGGTCCTCAAATTTCGAGATTTTAAGTTTAAAATAAAACTTTTAATGTTCCAAATTTAAAACTAATTTTCAGTTCCTCAAAATATAATTAAACTTCGGAGAACTAAAACACCACTTTTAAATTTGAGGAGCCAAAACAAGATTTACTCTAAAATTTAGGAAGTAAACATAATTAAACCATTTAATTTCCTTACAATTTAGGTTTTAGAATTTTAATTTACTTTCGGAATTATGAAAAGATATCCTAGAAGTGTTGTTACACAGTTTTCAAGTTAATAGGACCTTTTGTTTCTCATGGTTCTGTATCTAAATTCTGGAACAATCAACGACATTAGCTGATATATTTAAAAAATAAGTGTTGTAAACAATATAAGGAGGTTGCAAAAAGTAATAATCACCACTGAATAATAGGAAATTTATATTACTCACCCAAATCTTGACCCTTTAAAGTATATTTTTAGTAATTTTCTAGAGTAAATGCTGACAATGTTACTGCTATATACAATTGCAATGGGAAACGTTTGGTTTGGCAATTGAAGATTTAATCATTTTCTCATATTTAGTGTTTGGTTTACTGCATGAATTTCCCGACAAAGCTGTGTGAAACTTAATTTATTTTTCATAAAAAAAAAACATGTGCGCAACTTGTCCGCGGGTTAATCTATAGATATTTAGTTATATATTATTTCATGAAATTTCTCAACAAATTGGATGCTTTTAAAAATGTATTTGAACCTTTTTACAATGACAGAAGATTTGAAACAAGAGATTCGGCTCGTATTTCTTGTCTTACCTAGTAATATTTGTAAATGACATGTCATATTTACAAATATTAGTAGGTTACGAATTAGCAAAAGACCACAACTATACTATAGACTAAATCCTAGTATTTCGGACAGCGGAACATCAGTGTAAGGAGAAAATGAACATGACTCCTTCAATTTAACCCCTTGTCTTAAACGGTTGGCTTCGTGCATAAGAAGAGGATAATACCTGCAAAATGTTAAAAACGATGCTTTGGTCACAAATTTTTGGATATAGCTTTTTCAAAAGGAGATAAACACCAACTTAAAATCATTGATTGAAAATTTACGATTGTTATAAATTGCACTATAATCTATTATGACGTTAAAATTTTTTTTCTTATCCTTAACTAATAGTTATAATTTTACATTGTACTTTCTAAAATGTATTTTACATTATAAAAGGCCAAATCCGAATGTCTGCTCCACCTCCACGTAATGTGAAGGCATTTTGGTAAGAGATTGTTGGTGTAAGTTAATAGGCTCATAGTACACAACAAACAGAAAGAAAGACGCATCCTAACAAGGAGTAAAGCTTCAAAGAAACCCCAATAGATATGAGAATTAAAATGCCATCATACGGTACCTGGTATGTCTTTGGTCCTTTTTTTAGTAGATAACCAACACTGTTTAAATTTTCGATGAAAGTGTCAATATCAGGTACTTTCAATGAAATCCTATCTGCCAGACTGTACATTTCCTGAAAAGTAACATGCGTTTTTTTATTAAGGATATAAATTATCCACAGCAAATGCAGCAGGGTGAAAAACAAAAGCACATACAGATACTGAAAAACAATCCTTCTGTTCCGATTCCGATTGCTTGTTGAGTGCATTTAGAAAGCGTTTTGCCTCTTTCGGTTGGCTCATCCCACTACTTCGACCAAAATCCACGATTCCATGCTCATCAACATATTTATCATACAGGGACTCCTTCATAATTGCAACGACATCCTGCACCACAACTGTTGTTACAAGAAATCAAGACAAGAAAAATTCATGATAAGAAGAAACCAAGTCTTTCCCCGCCAATTGTCACAATATCGTAATGTTCTATTGTGAACATACCATCCCTCTAAATCCTTTAACTAATGGTTTTGCCTGTGGTTTTCTTCAATCTTTCTACCTCTAATGACAAGGTTACTGTCTATCTGATAAACTCTTATAGGGCTTGTCTTTAAGTACGCCCACATCATATATAGTGGTGTTACTCCAACTTTATTGCGAATTTATTCCTAGTAATACCCTTTGTTCGCTCATCTAAAATAACATTCTCATCTCTATCACAGCTCACAAAGTTGTGATAAAAACAGAAATATTCTTCGGACTTGCATTTTACTTTAGTAAACTAGACAGGCCAAAACAGAACTAGTAACCTATTTATATTACGGCCATACTCTCTAAGCACACCCTTCCCCTCTATTTTGTCAATTTTTATTCAAATATCATTTTATGAAAGTATCAAGAAAATTGTTGTCAAATTACTTAGAAAAAAGAAAGATGTTTTGCACTAGCTTGGATTCAAGTTATACAAGAATGCATGGTGAGCTAATTACTGATCAGAGAATTTCGGGAAACGAGACTAAAGATTTTTCTAAAGGGCCTTAAGATAATATAAGTGAAAAATCTCCTTACTTGTTTGATCTACTTTTGGACGTACTTGCAAGAGACATACAAAAGATTAATGCTATTTGCATGCATTTTTTAGATGATACAGTTTTCATGAAAAATCACGGGAAGCCTTAAAACTTGAATTTTGGAGACATACTTTGAAGACAACGAATTTTCACTTAAAGAAAAACAAAATAAAGTAAATTCGTTACAAGTTTATCAAGAGGAATGTGGCTTGGAAATAATGACGAGAAATTTGATTTACGAGTTTCTAAATTTAAATATCTATGATCAATAATACAAAATGATGGAAATTGATTAGGATGTCAGACATAGAACACAAGCGACATTGCTAAAATGGGGAGGGACGTCAAGAATTATTTATGATCACAAAATACTACCAAGTTAAAGGTAAGTTTTATCGTATGTCTATACATCTGGTAATACTGTATAGAGGTGAATGTTGAGTTTCAAAGGACAAGAGAAAAAAAATGGGAGTAACAACAATGAGAATGTTCTGATCGATGTATAAAAGTATAAAATATGTAAAAACAAAATGGGAGTAACTTCCGCAAAATCTTAGAAGTATACAAAATGCTAACGCTTCCAGAATTTAGTTTCAAGTGTAAAATTTTAATGCATCAAAAATTTAATTTCTGGGAGCATGTAAAAACAAATCTGGAACATATTTATGTAATTCTGGAAATTAAATTATGAAAATGTTAAAATTTTACACATCTGTAGACTAAACTCTGAAATGGTATTCAACCACATTTACAGGGGTATTTCTGAAAACGTGAGAGATGTGAAGTTAGAAAAAAAAAGGATTGCAAAAAGAAATACTATGTACATTATTCATGCTAACATATGAAAACTAACCGTTGCATCCTGGGCCGTTATTTCTACTCTCAAGTCCAGCCGAGCTCGAGCTTCAGCTAGCCTTACTAGACTTTCCAACTGCCTAGCTGTTATAGGAGTACCGTCAGCCGAAGTATTATGATCCCTCAGTTTTAGGTAAAACTTTTGTAAGATTTCTGCAGCTGGCTTTGTCATCCTAATAATAAATAAAAAAGAGAAGAGGAATAAAATAAATTCATGGTTCGGTGTTGTGAGAAGAGAAAAAAGTGATAAACTGAAAATCAGATGTGTATTGATTTATAAAAGAGATAGATGCAAAAGGATTACAAAGAGCCTTCTATAGGCAACAAACTAATTACTCTCCAAACAAACTCCTAACTAATCATGTCTCTAATATCCTTCCTAAAGCTCGTAGATGTAACAACACTTCTAGCTTTGACTTAAAAATACAAGTATCAGATCAGATTGACAGAAAAACAGAGAAATAGTCAGAAATACAATGGATAAATTTATCCAAAGTTTAACCACCTAATAAAGGTAGAATCTATCAAAGCTTAACCACCATAGAAGGCAAAAGCTATCAAAGCCACACCGGCAACTCAAACCTTAACCATTAAGCAGAAGCCACAACTCAAGACTTCACCAATTAACATAAGCAAACAAGACAAATACTTAACTACCATATAGGCATAAGCAAACAAAGAATCCCACTAGTTGACAATCCATAGCAGAAGCTTACAACAGGACAAACCAATAAACCATAGTAGCCTTAGTCTTCAACGACAACTTTTCTGCCATACCTTGCATGCACTGGTTTAACAGGTGTTGCAGGTAACATCAATTATCCCGTCAGGTGGACCAAGTCACAGTCAAATTGTAGCGCTTGGGCTGCTTCGCTATTAAGTACAAAGTGTTGCGCCCTGACTATTGACTATAGCTTTTGGCCTAATGATAAACACTCAATCCAATAATTGATATCAGAGCCAAGGTCATAAGTTTGATTCGCAGTGAAACAATTGTTCATGGAAAGATTGTTGCACATTACACAATTATCCTATGATATAGGCTAGGTAAGTTGAGTCACAATTGAAAAGTCCAATTCCTAGTGGAACAAGTGCTAAGGGGAAGATTGTTGCAGGTAACATCAATTGTTCTGTGGCATAGGCCAAGTGGACCAAGTCACAATTCATGACGCTTGGATTACTACACACTTAAGTAGAAAATATTGCGTCCTGACTGTTGGCTATAGCTTTTGATCTAGGAATAAGCATTCTACCCAACAGAAGCGACTCTACCAATTGGATCCACTATGAATTAGAAACAGAATTGCAAGCCATGGAACCAAAATAGTAGCATAGGTAATTTCTTGATTCACTTGTCAGTATAGTAGAGACAAGTACAAGGTAATGAAATCAACTGAGATGCTTCCAAAATCATTATGAAGCAAAACACCAAATATAGCTTGAAAAACTCACCAAGGCACCAAGAACAACTGAAGTATCACAAAAACCAAAAGTACAAACCAAACTAAGTTTCTAGCAATAAACCAACCAGTTAACACTGATCCAACTCACAAAATCAAAGGTGCAACCAAAAGTCAAAACTAGGAATGCAAAACTTGAGCAACATACATCTTTGAAAGCTCTCCAAACAGAGGCAAAATTTAATCTTCACAAGCCAGTCATGTAGGCAAAAGTCATTAAAGTGTACAGGAGCCAAAGGAATTGCAAAAAGGATTTCATCAGCAAAAGCAGAAGAACTTCTTTGACCAATTTTTGAGATTGAGATCAATTCGTGAGGTAGAGTAGTGTGGTTCTCTATGCTCCTTTGTCTTTTGCTACCAAGAACTTCCACTACAATCATCAACTTGATTGGACTTGAATCTTGATTTGAAAGTAAAAGAAAACTTGCATTATTTGAACAAGATTTGGCTGATGACATGGATATCAACTTAGGTGCCAACGTAGATGCAGACATCAGAGCTAAAATACGAGGCAGAAGATGACATTGAAGTGGCTTCACCACCTTAAATGAGGGATTAAGGTTTGAAAGAAAAGAGTGAGAGGAAAAATGAGCAAACAGTGCGCAAGGCATCAGAAAAGTTTCTCTTCAAGGTGGGTGGTATAGCCATGATACCATGTTAAAATTCATGGTTGAGTGATAAGAGGAGAGAGAAAAAGTGATAAACTGAAAATATGATGTGTATTTATGGATGAAAGAGGTAAACGCAAAACAAATACCAAGACTTTATATAGGTAACAAACTAACTACTCTCCTAACAAATCTACTAATAAACTCCTAATAACTAATCATATCTCTAATATACAAGAATACTTAGACCAGAATCATAAAGAATATAAGACATCAAATCACCTAGGAAACACAAAACTCCTCGCATAAGCAATGTATTTGCGAAGAAGTTGACCAGGTAATGGGATAAAGTCACTGTCTCTTAGTGGGTCAAGTCTCAGTCTTGAGATTAAGGATCCAGATCTAACGCCCAGATCTGCTACACATTCCGCATTCTGAGATACAGTAGCTCTGGAATCAGGTGTATCTGATTACGAACAATATTTACCGTTAGTAAATCTGGATTTACCAAAATGTAGAATGCTCTAGCATTTTTGAAATTAATGTCAAATGCAGTAGTAGTAAAATAACCTCCACGTCGCTTTTTCAATGCCGGTAAAAGTTGTCCATTCCCACCGTGAAGCTGCGAGATACATTTGAAATACTAACCTTTAGAACCAAAAGAACAATACACAAACACGGGATCACATGAAAAATATTGACTGGAGAATAAAATTGGTAGAAAAGTGAAAACATGTCTACTGTGGGAGGATAGATTGTCCTACAGCAAGAACACTAAGATGTAGCATGCAGAAATCCAAAGTGATTTCAGTATGGCATGGGGCATATGATATTTCCTTTCTAAAGCACCTATACAAAGTAAGCATACAGTGTTCACTTACTGCCATAATGTGGTCCGAGAGTTGCTTGTCCAGAAGTTCATCAGGTTTGTCCAGCAGTATGAAAATTAAATCAAAACGAGACAGGAGTGCAGCACTCATTTTCAAATTTTCATTTACAGTTTTTGCTCGGCTGCAATATGGGATATAGCATTACTGGCTGGCATTACTTTGATACTAAATATTATAATACAAATTAATGACAATACTTCTTATATGACTTGGACAATCTTTCACCCTTGAGCTAGATTTTAAAAGTGAATTAGCCTAATTTTCTAAATGATAGCAGAATCTATCCCGTTTTAATGTTTGACAGGCCCTAGTCCAATTTTACAAACTTCATGATTGGTGTATCTGATCCTAAGAATAAAGGAGGTGGTGTATAAAGGAAAATTGTGAGAACAAGACAAAAAAAGAAAATGTTACTTATAATGACCACCAGCGGGATTTGCAGCAGCTAAGACAGAAGTCCTGGATGATAAACTTGCTACCAATCCCGCCTTTGCAATAGAGACACACTGTTGTTCCATCGCCTCCAGTAAAGCCTGCATTATCACCACAATTTCACAGTAAGGTTTAAAAATATTTACAGAAACAAGAAACCATTAACCAGAGAACAAACCTGATGCTCTGATGACATTTTATCAAACTCATCAATACAGCACAATCCACTGTCAGCCAGCACCATAGCACCTATCATGAATTATGAAAATCATTCACAGAAAATACAAAGTAATCTTTTGCAAAGGATTGTAGCAAAATCAGTTAGATACCGAACAATATCCTTTCCTTATGTAGATAGCACAAGAGAAAAAACTTATTCCTCTCTTTCCACCTTACTAGCTAAGATAAACTTACTTAATTCTGCATAACTTAAAAAAAAGATAACAAGCACCAAAAAAAACAAAACAATGTCATCATTTAGCTTACCATGAAATGAGAAATCCATACCGCTTGGCCAATCAACGAGTAGATGAATTAGACCCGAAACAATTGCAACACATTTCAAATTTCACATTTAACATACAGAAGCAAATATTTCAAAATACGGAACAAAGAAGAACAATAAAACATGATTAAGAAAAACACAATTGTTAACATGACCAAAGTAACCTACTAATTCTGGAAATACACATTGAGCCAGAAGATCAGAGTTGGATTGAGTAAAACCATAAAAAGGATTTAAGAACATAATACCTGCTTCAAAAGCATAGTCACTTGTCATAGGATCCTTCACTACAGCTACTGTGAGGCCAGCTTTAGTTGTGGCATTACCACAGACATAGATACCACGTGGAGAAACTGCTGCTGCTGCTTGTAGCAACTGGCTCTTACCTAGACCAGGATCACCTAGAAAATAAAAATTGCGACATTAGTGATTTGTCATATCACAATCATAACTTTTAACATGTATATGTATTCATTGCTCCAACTTCAAACAGAAGAAAACATTTTATGACAACTATGCAGAAACATATTCAGAAGTTTTGATTAGATTTTGAAGGTAAGTGTCAAAACCGTGCTACTCATTATGTATTTTAGGATTTTTTTTATTTTTTTATTTTTTTATTTTTTTTTATCCTTACTAGATCTTTATTCTTTATTACAGGTGTATCTTACTACATACTAGGATTATGTATTTGAAAACAATCCCAGGGATCTGTTTCCTTAGAATTAGCTCTCTATATTTCCTAAAATAACCATGTATTTATAGGTCCAATGGCCTCATTATTGAATTTTAGAAGAAATATATTATTCTTTCTAAATTTGAGAGTAAGCATACCAACAATTATGACATGAATATCTCCCCTCACAGGAACCTTGTTCTGATCCATTGAATGCTTCCGTACACCACCAAATAATGACAGAGTTATCCCAGCTGTAAAATAATAACAAAGTAATATTAGAATTAAATTCATGATTTAATTACCAATTTTGAAATATTTTCCCCAAATAATGCAGATGGAGGATCATAAACATGTGCAACGTTCTTCAAACAGTTTCTAACAATGCACATGTCAACCAATGGATTGATAAGATAAAAGAGAAAAAAAATATGTTGAGCTAGTTAGATTTTGACCTTTTGAATGGGAAACATCAACAAGGTTATTCTAAGTTTTAACAATTACAGAAAGCAGTGACAAGTTACATTTCATATTATCATTATGTTATACTATTTAGAAAACAGAAACTCGTGCCTATCGATCTATATTTTTTAAAAATTAGATGTAAGTCGTATATTTGGTTGAGTTTTTTTTTTTTTTTTTTTTTTGACAATAAAACATGGTCAAGGAATGCAAATAACTCTCATGGACGAGTTATTAGCAATAATTATTAGTAATAAAAACTTGTGATTGAGGGATGATTTTCATAATCAGTTAGAGGACGAAACTGTCTGAAAAATGTATACATGAAAAAGGAGTATCTCCTTTATTATTAGTCTAGAAGTATAGGTATTTACCTTTAACAAGCTCATGCCCATAGATGGATGGGCATATGGATTGAAGGATTTGGCGAAATAAATCTGAACCATATTCCTTTGCAAACTTCACAACAAATTCTAAATCCTTTGAAGAAAATGAAAACAAATCAAACAGCTCAGCTGGCCTAGTTTTTGGATTAGAGTCCTGCATATCCTCAGACGTGGACTGTGACTTCGAATTTTTTATGGATACAGCTTCAAGATACAGGTAGTAAAATCCTTGGTTTCTGTTTTTTGACTTCCCTACATACATACCAACACGCATAAGCCAAATGGCCTGAAAATGAATGAATTTGCTTATGTTAAAAGTAGTTCAGATATTTAAAGCAGAGATAACTCTTAGCCAGATAAAATACTGAAAATAGCAACAAATGCAATAGGTTCTCCTATTCCTGCATCACCGGCAGCAGAATATTTGTATAAATTTCACCAATAAACAACAAATGCAATATGATTTTATTCAAATAGTTACATAAATCTGTGTCAAGTGATAGTGTGTCTGTTATAGTTTGATCTTTATAACTTTTGTAAACAAGGTAAGAATTTCTCCCACAGCATCTAGCAGTTTATTTTATTATGGTTGTCAAGAAATAATGGATGTCACATCCGTTTGCATAGTGATTGTTAATAATACTAATAATTTTCTTGGGAAATTAAATTTGAAATCTTTGAAGATATACATGTTTAGAATACTTCTTATGCATCAGGTTTTGTCGACAGAAAAGCAGTTGGGTAGTTTTTAAGAATTAAGCAAAAAATTGGGCGATCATCAGAGGGAAAGAGGAAACTCATGTTATACGGAAGAATATACAGATGTGATGCCAAGACAGTGTGATTACTGGTGTTTTCAAGACTTCATCTCTGACAGTATTTTATTATCATCGTCAGATTTCCAGGTTATATATTGGTCAAACATAACAGTTAGGTTCATGAATTTGCACATAACAAAATTTAAATACCAGTGAACACTGAACACATAAAATTTAAAAAAGAAATACATATTAAACAGTATTAGACAGATATTCAAGTAAAATTTTCAAAGTTTAGTTATCTATGATCACAAACTTACATTTGCTTTGTCTTCAACATCTAAGAAGTGTTAAAACAGAGAACCGTAAATGGTGGATAGTAAAAACATGCAAGCTTAGGCTTAGGCATACCTCCTCCAATATCCATGTAAGTGTTAATTCCTCTTATAATTCCAGTAACAGTAACCACATCTCCTGGTATGCATGCATCAACAAGATCTTGGGTAAGCTCGCATTCCACTGTTCGAGGCACTCGTCCTTCTTCATGGTCTTCAGGTTTTAATAATTCTTGAACTCTATTGCAGCAGGTGCATTAAAAAAGAGTTTTAAAGGACTGAAGCTCTAACAATGACTAGGGGGAAAGGGGTGTCAAATATGTGAAAGAATAGAGATAATGAGTCAAGCACCAGAATCACCTTATTTTTTGAAAATCAATAGTTTGAGCAGTAGATCGCAGCGGATTAAAGATTTTGCTCTTGCAGCCATTCAAATTGCAAGTTGATGGTGGAGAATATTTTCCATCAGGAAATATACGTGAAATTGTTTGTCTACATTTACAGCATTCAAAACACATTTGCACCACCAGCGGCCTGACAGTGCTGACTTTCACAACAGTACCACGAACTGAGACCAGTTTGTCTGTAAAACACCAAAAGATTATAAAACATCAAAATGACTCTTTTTCCTATACAATGTGAAAGCTTCAACCATGGCAACCAAACACAAAATAAATAAATAAAATTATAAAAATAACTACAATGATTTTATGATATACCAATGTAAGCTGCTTTTAAGTTCTTCAGCGCAATCATAGTTTTAGGACAGTTATGAAGACGAATATCTACCTTTGCACCAAGCACCAGATCGTTATTCTCACATTTGGAAAGCAAAACCTGTTTCCAATTTATTGTTAAAAAAATATAAAACCTTGGCCAGCAATAGGCAAGCACTTGTTTGTGCAACAACAGAAATGACTTCAAGCATACCTTATGTACAGCAGCACTCATGCATAAGAGAACAATTTTAGGTTTCTCCGCTAACATTTTATAAAATTCCTCAACATGATAAATCTGTTGGAACTGCTGCAAGTCAAGTGACAAGATATTGTTTCCGTAACCAGTTTTTACCTGTTAGCATAACCCAAAAATTATTCCCAGGAAAACACACAGGCAAACATATTACTACTGTATCCAACACTAAGAGCCAAGAAAGTTTAAAATCTAAAAGAGTAATGATTCTATTAGTTTTTCTCCTTCCCGTCTTTTCACAAATTAAAGTTATCAAACACTGATTTAACAAGGGAAATTTACACTGTTTTAACTAATCCTTATAAGCAAACAGTCCATACACTGTCATGCATAGTAAGTTTGTTACCTTTTACATAACTAACTTAACGACGGTGAACACTGAGTTGTTTGTAGTAGGGCATAGAAATTAAACTCAATTTTTATTCCATTATTCTACTTTATTCACCATTTTCCATAAGCTAAACAACAATTTTAATGCAGTAGAAATAGATGCTTCTTCTGATGTTCGTTGAATATAACTACAACAAATGCCGCAGTTGGACAATGCAATGTAGCAAACACAAAATCAGAAACATAATCCAGGTCTGTTATTTATAAATTAAAATTCTAAGTGCCGCAGGGAATGGATTGAACAAATATATCGCAATGATAACATGGAGGAGAAGAAATTGAAGAGTTGAAGACGGAAGAGAGATTGGTAAACCTGAGAAACAAGGTTTTTTCCCGCCGGTGAAGAGAAGAAGGAAAGAAGAGAGGAAGTGAGGTTGAGCCAGGTTTCTTCGACGCTGAAGAGTTGTTGAGGAAAGTAAATGTCGAGTATATCCATTAACCCGAATGGGTCCATGGATACGTATCCGATCCTGTGCACCGTCTCTTCTTCCGGTGTTCCGTGCATCCCGTCTCCGATTGCGTTCTTCGTCGCCTGTCTTTTTTCCTCAAAACCTTCCCGAGGAAGTTTCTTTTTCTTGGCGGGAAATTAAATATATATATATATATATACACACGGTGCCAAAAGCCCAAAACAAAGTGGAATGTTCTGGGCCTCTAATACTAACAGCTTTTTCTTTCTGCATTGTCATGGTTTCCTCTATATTAGTAGTTAAGGAATTTAAATTGTTTATGGGATAGATTTTTTATTGAGTAATCCATAAACTTATTTTTTAAATTATATCATTCAAAATTTAAAAATAGATTTTGAATTCCATAATTTGAAAAAGTATTAAAAATTATGTAATATAAAATTCTTTTTCAGTTATATAAATATAATAACATGTTTTTAGATTTACAAATGTCTTCTGCGTTAAGTAATTTAAAATTATATCATATGTTGTGTAAATTATAAATCTAAATTATACAGTCTGAATAAGTTTTTAAGTTGTATAATATTATATAATAATTTTTTTTGGATTTTGAGATTCAAAAATATATATTTTTTTTTTATTTTTGAATACAAAATCAAGAATGATTATCTCATCATGAGTGATTTTTATTGATCGACAATTTGAAATATTTTCCAAACTACAGAGCTGAAAAAGAAACTATGGAATGCTTAAAGAATAACCCTGCTAAAGTTTTGCTTTGTGTGAGTATACATTAACAGTGTGTATAGAGGAATACTATGTTATAAAGAATTGAAAATATTTTAATACAAATCCATGTTATTTGCTTATTGAAATTTTAAGATAAATTAAAATTTTACAATTTTACGGGAGTAATTTAATTATTTAATACTGTAGATTTTTTTTAAGAAATAAAAAAATTAAATTTTGTTTATATCATATTATCTTTGATATTTATGTTTTTTTTCATATTTTTTTCAATTTAATTTTGGATGGGCCGTGGTTATTTGGTCTCGATTTAATGATTGCCGGTTTGAACTTACGTAAGATGTCATGAGTTCCATAACTTTTTTATTATTAACATTTTCAAAGTTATTTATCAGTCTATTGTTTTTTTCGTTCAATATTAACAATGTTTTCCATTGATATTTATTTTAAATATGATTTTCTATATCAAATAATATAAAAAATAATTTCAGTCAATTTTGATAGACTATTCTTTATTTGATGTCAACTGGATTTTTTATTAATATAAATAAAAATATTTAACTATAAATGTAATTAAGATTTTTTGGTTAATATTAATAAGAGTTATATATATTTTTTTATATTATTATGATTATTCCTCTAGACAAGTATATTTACCAAAATTAACATCATTAATATTAACTTTTTAAAATTTGTTCAGGAATTTTTTATAGTATCAGTGAGAGAAATTTCAATTCATCTTAATTAAGATTTTCTTAACTAATATTAGTTGGAAAGAACGTTTAGTCAATATTATTAAAAAAGTTGAATTTTAATTGAAAAAAATATTAGTGACTGATATTTTTAATTATTAAAAATCGACACGCTGAAGGCGCTCCCAGTGTAAGGATTGCATCGCACACGTACGTTGCCGTTGTAGTACCAAGTTGAGTCACACTCTCACACTTTTTCATTTTTTATTTAATTTAATATTTTCAAACAAACATAACTTTCTTTATTTCTCCACTGTTTGGTTACAAGCGTTGAACTGGAATCACTTTAGCCGCTTCTTCAAAGTTCAAAATTTCCAAAAGCAAAACCTCTCTCTACATTTCAATTCCTTCAATTAGGGATCGATGATTTCCGAACCGGCGAGTTCCCTGAGAAAGAGGGGCGTCCAAGACCGGCGCCTCAGCATCATCGACGTTTCTTCCGCCGACGACTCGCTTCTCGATGGAGACACTCTCCACCACCATTCAGGTTATTTTTCTTTTTCTCATTCGAGTCTAAACGACACCGATTCTTCTGAATTATTTGCGCTTTTTATCCATCGAGATTCAAGATCAAATGAAACGCGTTCAAATCTTCCCTTTCAGAAAACCAAGCGCACGCGGATTTGCTGTACACTCCGAACTCGAAGAACTTCGAAGACGCCGCCACCAAAGTCCAGCAGTGGGAGCAAGAGCCTCGCTCCAACGGCTCATCCGGAATCGAAAAACATAAGAAAAATAGCAAATGCAATTTGCGCAAGAGTTTGGCCTGGGATAGTGCCTTTTTCACCAGCGCCGGTATTTTTATTTTTAACTTTTGTTGTTTTATTGGATGTTTGGTAGTTTTGTGTTTGATTGATGCGTGTTTTTCAGGGGTTTTGGATCCTGAGGAGTTGTCTAGTATAATTGAAGGCGTTGATGAGAAGCACGAATTGCCGGATATTCAAGAGGATGTGTACAAGTCGTGTGAGTCCATATCTACGTTAGCGAGTGATAGTTTGACTTTTGAGAGTGCGGAGGTGGAGGGTGATTTGTTTGAGGATCTAAGAGCTTCCATTCAGAAATCTAGCCGAAAGTCAAGTCCTGCAGGTGCAAACACCAAAGTCCCAACTTCCCCTGTGGTTCCAGGATTCCAAACTCAAGACTGTATGTCTCTGTCTTGACTCTCTGTATTCACTATTCTGCATAGATCATTGCAATCTGTTTGCGAGTTGCGAAGAGCATCCATAAAGTGTGATCTTTTATTTGCCAGTTCTCACAATTAAGAGTTTGTTATTCATAAACATTATTTGAAAGGGATTTTAGTTATAGTTGTAACTAAAAATTGGTTTGAGGGGCATCAAATGAGTGGTTGAACATTTCAAACATTTGTTTTTCTGAACTTCGGCGAGTTCTAGAACTTATTTCTTCTACTCATCTTATATTTTGTGTACTGTTGGTTTATACTCAATTGGTCAAATTATTAACTTCTGGATTTTGTTTTCAGCTTCGAAAAAAGTTGGCACGGTTTCTCGCAACAAGGTAAATCGCATTTGTGATAGAGACTCGAAAGTTTTTATAATGTTAATGTCTATGTTTGAATGACTCTCAAGAATACCTGTGCATGGTTTTACACACAAAACCATAGAAATTGAGATATCCATTTCCCATGGGAAATGGAGGGGATCTCTACTCGTATATGGTGGTGAATGGGGAACAATATTTCCTGTCTTAAATAGTTTACTCTGATTGCCTCCCATAGCCCCATTTGGTGAAGTAAAAAATCTGTAGTAACTTTTGTATTAATATTTTAGATGAAGGCCCCACCTGGCTCTAAGATAAGTTCTGGCATGCAAGGATTTGGGAAGACGATGAAAAAGAATAATCCTATTTTTCCACAACTTCCACAGGTATGCAACTAAATAAAACCACTCAAGAGAACTGGTGGCTTTTCTAATTTTGCTTGCTAATTGTCACGCCGGCTTGTCCAATGAAATATTTGAGTGGCTATATACCTGACTATCTTTCTTATTTTGAAGAAGCCTACTGCTACAAGGAGAGAGTCATCTATCTTAAGGCAATCAAAGGTACTAGCAAAGCCTAGTTTAAGTTCCACAATTTCATCCAAGAGAGAATCCCTTGGCAATCTACATGTTAAAGGTGAAAGGGACAAGGCAAAACGAATAATTGGTGGTAAGAACTTGCTTTAGCATTTTTTTCCATTTCTCCTTTTGGCAAAGTGGTTGTCATTTCTGAGTTGTTGTTAATTTCTATTTTCATTTGGCCTCTTTAGATAGAGTCAGTTCAGTGACAAAAACATCTGTTATTGGAGGTTCTCGAGGTATTGTGCCTAAGCCCACACCACCATCCAAATCAGCTTCTGGACTGCCATTACCAATCAGGACCAAATCAGCGACTTCCACATCTTCCGGTAACAATTTATCTGACAATATTGGTAAATCTTCTTTTAATTACTTAAAAAGAGGTTATAAGCCAACCTCATCTTGCCCAGCTGTTAGAACGCCTTCAAGAATAGCTCCAAGAAATAAAACTGAACCTGAGATTTCTAGTCTTTCAAGCTTGATGTCTGCCTCAAAGCTTTCTTCTAGTATTTCACCTGCTAGTTCTATCAGTGACTGGTCTTCCTCAGAGTCATCTTCAACAATATCTATGGCTAAACGTGTATCTAAAAGTTCAAGGTCCAGCATTGATAGTGGCTCAAGCAGAAAGGTTTTATTGGATGCTGATGCAGATCAAGGTATACATTCTCACATTCCTCTGAACGATTCAAGCTTAGAAAGTCAAGAGGACCACCATCATGGGTTAATTAGTCAAAAGGAAAGGACAACTCCTGGAGTGACGGTTCTTCCTCCAGCTCCCAAGAAACCTTCAGGCCTTCGTCTTCCTTCACCAAAGATTGGTTTCTTTGATGGGGTGAGTTTTGCTTTTTCTATATTTTTAATGCAGTTAGAAGCCGTGTTGGTTAGCGGTTAATCCATTTTCTTGGAGAAGTTTATAGATTTAATATCGTTATGACTTTGGTCCCACACTATTTTGTTGCTCTTCCAGGTGCAATATGTGCTGCTTAATATGATAATTTACTTATCGCATTTCTTTGCCATCTCTCTATTACTCTGCATTTGTTGAGTTGATGTCATAATGTTGTGCAGGTGAAACCTTTAATGCGCACTCCACGTGGGGGAATGCAACCACGCTCTGTTGTACCTGGTAGCTTGGCAAAACGTGGAGCTCTAAGTCCAAATGAAGGCCAAAACAAAACGGAACTTGGAAAGCTTCAAGATTCTAAATCTATCGCATCAATTGAAAATACAAAACCCAATAACCAGCAAGCTCCACATTCAAATCCTTTTCATGAATCATCAGATGTTGCAATTAAGACATCTGACGGTGTGCAGAATAAAAGCTCTTCCGACACGCCCTCGGGTGCTGATGAAAATACTTCACTCATCCATGTAGTGGAGGGAACCCATCATGATTTGCTATCACTTAAAGGTGTCAATAACCAGACAAATGCTGATCATGATGATCAAATTGATAGTTTAAGCAAACAAGTTGGACATATGGACATAAATTTTGAGACACGGGAGAAGTTTAACAGTGATTCCCTTTCTTTATTGCAGACTGATATCAGCTCCCAAGAAAACTGTAATGGTCTGGAGTTATCTAATCACGAAGAGATTGATTGTCCTAAGAAAGAGGAATTATTGAAGAGTTCATCTACTAAATATCTCTCTGCCTCCCCAACCAACTTTGATGTGGCAGCTTCAGCGAGGAGTCCCTTTGCAGTTAAGGATTCTTTTTGCAACATGGATGGCGTTGTCTTTACAGAATCAACAATTTCAGAAACAAAATCGAAGACCAACTTGCCTGTTCCCGATAGCATTATTATGAAGGAAAACAACTAAAGCAGTGACATTGTGTAAGTTGGACCATATATTTGCTAAATTTACATCTTGTGCTAAAAGTGCGACTATAGAAGTATTGATCTCTGTCCAAATCATGAATGGAAAGTTTTTATCATTTTTGATGTACTAGTTATACCTCTATTACTTTAATTTGATGGTTCTTCTAGATTTCTTACTCATGAAATCGTCGCCGTGTATTCGTCTTCTATTCAATGTTTCGAATGATTAAAATCTCGTTGTGCCGTGTATCATTTTGAATTTCATTTTTTTAAGCATTGTTATATATAGCTTCGTAGAAACCAACATCGTAAAAGGGGAGTTTCTTAAAATTTGTCTCCAGTGCCGTAAATCCGAGCTATAATTGGCGTATAGGCTAAGCCAACCAAACTTCAACTAGTTTATATCAAATAGAATAACACGTGTAGCAATAAATTCCCAAAAATAAGTCGTACTTTTAAATAATCAGTTTTTTATATTAAAATTCATCTGAAATTTTAATAAAGACTAGATTCACAAGCACATGACATGTGAGTGTGCATATGTCACAACCTGGTAAATACATTGATCTACATGCATCTAACAAAAAGAATCACTTAAAACATATTTCTTCCCAGAAGACTGTTTACTTGAAAAAAAAAAAAAAAATTGCAAGTCCCAATAGCATGCAGTAAAGTGGCTTGGTGATTTGGATAAATGTAGAATGCTCTTTCATGTTCTTGGATTGAAAGATCAGAATCAGTTCTTAAAAATAATAACTGTTTTTCATGTTAGTTCTTGGACAGATGGAGGTTAACTAATATTAGTTAAGTGACAACTCAAATCAACAAGTCTCTCCTGTGGTTTTATCTTCGCCAAAGATCAAATTGAAGGGACTATAAAAGAAGTTTTTATTTTATTGAAGTTATGTATTCATTTTCTGCTCCTCTTTCTTCTACCCTTTTCTTTCATCTTCTTTTGTCTCCTTAGCATTTGATTACTTCATGTCGCAGATTTGGATTATTGGAGGGGGGTCCATCAGACTCGTATTGGAAAGTTATCAGTTGGTTAGAAGTTCAAAACTCCTAAATTGAATGTTAAAGAGGAATTTAGAGGATTTAATTGCATTTGGATGACTTAAAAAATACTTACAATTTCTATTATCATCTAAGTAAAATATTTATATCACATTTAATCAATACAATCACAACGCTCAAATGGTGCACATTATGCAAGATCAATTACTTATTTGAAATAGTTTATATTACTCTAATATAGTAATATAATCTTTTTTTAAACACTTCAATTTGATAACCGGTGAGATAGTACCATATAGGAGACACGTTAGGTTGTTAACGTGACACATAATCAAAATTAACAATGTTAATTAACTTTCATTAACTTATGAACTTACCTAAAAAAACTTACTTTCATTTATTGATTTTGAATTTCAACGTTTTTAAGGAATAAATAAAATACATTATAAAATTTTGAAAATATATTCAGCCAGAAAATAAATTCAGGAATAAAAATAATTTATCAAAACAGTACGAAGAATTCGTAAGGTAACAATAAAAGAAATAATGATATCAATTCCATAGTTCCAAAATAAACTTATTTCGATTAAATTTTTTTGAATTTTAATACTTAGTTATTTAAGTTACTTAAGTTATATAAAAAAAAAATCAAAATCAACCCTAATGCTAATAGAAATTCAAAATTTTAGGACAAATGCTAAGAAAGAGAAGAACATAACTCTAAGGCAAAAACGTAGAGAGACACGCTTAGGTTAGATTTATATAAATTGATAGTGTCAAAACTTACAAAGAAAACACTTTAAAACTACTTACCTTAATTAGACTTGTTCCACTCAATCTTAGTTGATAGTGAGATAATGAAGTATAGTAATGCTTAAGCAATACTTAAGTTGGAATCATTAAATTATGTTCCAATATACCAACGTCATTAAGCATTTGATGACCAAGAATAATAAAAATTATTTTTCTCGGTTATTTAACTGGGCATGATGGTGGTACGTAAAATACATTTACTTCTCCAAAATAATTTATTTAAATCATAGTTCAATCGAACAATATTTGATTGAATGTAACGTTTTCCGTGAAACAATCCAGACTAATAAATATTGTCTCCTAAACTATGGAAGTCATTTTTAGGAAAAGATGTTACAATATAAGAATAAATAAACAAGTGCAAAACATAAAACGCATTATTATACTTAACAACTTACTATAATTATTGTTCTTTACATATATAAATAAAATAAGAGATTCGAATATTTCATTACTAGTTGTGAATGTATTCTAAAATAAGGACATAAATATTTAAAAAAAAACGAGGTTAAAGAAAATTTCCCAGTCCAAATTGACCAATTAAAACATCAACGAAATAATCACAAAAACCGAAATAACTTCAATTACTCAACATAAAAAAAAAATTGCTAATGAATTTTGGTTACCAATTTTTAAAGATTAAATATACCTTAGTTGTGACTATTTTAAGCTTTTTCAAATCAAATGATAGCATACACTGCAATATAAAAACAGGGAGAAGTATGATATATGACCCAAATTAAGTTGACAAAACTTGCTACTAGAGATACAAAACCATCCATAAAACTCATAACCAGTTTAATGAAGCAAAATTCATAATTTCTTGAGAAACTATAAAGAAGGTACGTTTAACAGGTTTATGACCTTGGCTTCTCCTTCTTCTCCTTGAAGAGAGCCAGGAGAGACACCCCAGAAACCTTTACAACCTTGAATCTAACACCAGGAATATCACCCACGGCGTGACCTTTTCTTCCAAATCCAGCGATCAAAACCTCATCCTACAACCATACAAAAAATGCATATTATCAACCGATGTAAATATATCCTTTGAATAAGAAGCAAATATCAGAATAATGCAAGTAAAACGATCGATTAAATCACTTACATTTTCTTCAATGTAATTTAAACAACCGTCGTTTGGCACAAAGGCAGCAATCTTCTTCCCATTTTTGATGAGTTGAACCCTGGCACATTTTCGAATGGCAGAGTTGGGCTGCTTAGCCTCAATACCTCTGCACATAGAATACCATACAACAATTTGTTAGTATTACACGATATTATTAAAGAAATTTTATACTGAATCATATATAGAACGCGTTAAATTAATCTTACATCTTTTCGAGAACAATTCCCTTGGCATGAGATGAACCTGCGAAAGGTTTCTTCCATTCATTGCCAAGATGAGACTTTTTGTATGACTTGTCGGCCCATCTTTGTCTTCTACGGTGGGACTTCAGCTTGCGGGCAGCTCCCATTCCACGTGTTTTCCTGTAGCAGAAAAGGAAGAAGATTTAAATTTCTAACTCTGATGTACATGCCAATTAAGAAATTATTAGCCCTTATGCACAAGAGAAGCGGCACAATCAAATAATATCTAATCTCAAAGAAGAACAAACTGAAAAACATAGTTTATCAATGATATAAACAGCATTATATATTTTAAAACACTACAACAAAAGAAGTGCTTCTATCCCACTACACCATTGATCTTAAAAACCAATAACATTCAATGAATGAGATGCCTACCAATAATGTAATCTCAAAAAGGGTAACATACCGTAATTTGTTAGGTAAAACAAATAAAAAGAATTCAATAAGTCCTAAAACACGAAAACCACAATAACAGTCCTATTCCACTAGGCAATTGTTCCTAATCCAACGAATAGATAAAATTCAATTACAGTGTTCCAGTGAATGCAATACCAAAACACAAAATATGACTTTGGAACATCAACCACATATAGTTGGAGGTTCAAGCACCACCGGAATATACAGTGATAATACATGAACCAACTCATACAGAACAATCCCTACAAGACCCACACTACATTGTTATCATATGGGAAAAGCCCTAAACAGATTCCACTGTACATAGATCTACAAAACCAACTACACATCTATGAATTAAACCACACGGGCCACATCATACAAACGCCCTAATGAAACAAAAAAGCAGACCATAAAAATGCAACTTATCCTATGTTCATAAAAGTTGAGAAACATGAGGATCAACGGCACTACAAAACTCCAAAGCGAAAAAAAAAAACATCAAAATTGAAAAAAAAAATGCGGCAATAGAGGAGAAATTTGCTGTAATAATAATTTGCTATCGAAAATAAGAATGAAATAATAATAATTGTTGAAAACAAAAGGTTGCATTACCCCATGGTGATAAAGTTTTGGTTCTGCGCAAATAGAGAGTTAGGAAATCGGAGAAGATGAAGCCGTAGAAGCAGCCGCAGCGCTAAACCCTAATCCTAGAGAGGGAGTGTGGTGGTGTTTATATAAAGATTAAACGCAGTTATGTCAGGGCCTATGTTTCTGGACTATTAAGTTTAGGTCAACAACTTTGGGCCCAAACTTGTTTGGGTTCTGGACCGGTGTTGGTGTTGTTAAAGCCCATTTCACTTCGGATCAGTATCAAACTTTGACCCATTAAATTATTTGTCCGACATATCGTTTATTTGTATAATATTCGTAAATATCTTATCTCAATCTTAATCTCAATTAGTGCGTGAACTAGTACTATTCATTATAGAAAATAATTTATTAGTTTTCACAATGATATTTTATACTTAATTTATTTTAAAAAAATTGCTAGTGAAAAAATAAGTAAAATAAAAAGAATAATAACTATCTTAAAATTCTTAAACTTCCATAATTAAAACAATATACAAAAATAGAATAAATATATGTATTTAATTTGATTTTTTAATATATATATATATATATAGACACACATTTTTCTTAAATTATGTAATTAGTCATTGATTTTTTAAGTTCTAATCTTATATATATATATATATATATATATATATATATATATATATATATGTATTCAATTGAAACAAGTCCATCTTTAAGCTCAAAGTGTGATGGTAATGGTGTTCTCTAACTACACTTCTAGTATTTATTTTTCTGTGTCGAGTGGCATAGGAAGATTTTCTTTACTCTCTTTGAAACCCCACAAGGTTTATTTGAGAGACAGGAAGAAACTGCATTGGAGGAAAATACTGTTCATAAATTTCTGATTTTAACACATGCGCCTCCTATTCTATGCATGGAAGAGCTTAGGAGGAGAGAGCATTTTCTTCAAATTTTGAACCATGGGAAAACAAAAGGGATGTGCCGTATTCCTTACGCGTATCAAAGTTGTGCAAATTTCTTTCCAAATTATCAAATGTGGTCATATTTTTTATATATTTTTAAAAATTTATGGTAATGGATAAGTCTTAATTGACGAAAACAACTTTGTTGTGAAAAATTAGTGATTATCAGTAACAACTTCGATGTTGAGATTGGTGTGAAAGTTTTGGGGGAAATCACGACTTTGAATAATATAATCCGAGTTTTTTTTAATTTAAATTGAAGTTGTTAGATCAAGATATGACTTAAAAGTAGAAATAATATAGCCTATTTAATTCTTTCTTTATGAAACATTTTCAATAAGAGTGTTAAAGGTATTAATTACAAACTTATGATATTGTTACACTTCAAACTACCATAATTTTATATAAGTTTATTTAATTTAAAATTTTATCATGTAAAATTTTAATATTAAAAGTGAGTTTAAAACTAAATCATCCATACAAATCACAGATAACTTCTGAATTAACATTCAAATTTTAAGTTAGATATAAATTTATGACCAACATTACATAATTGCCTAATGCAAATGTTTATGTCATACCACTAGATTAAAAGATATTATTCAGTTTCATGCCTTCGCATTACTAAAAGCACAAGCTCCATAGCTCTGTCTCATTTTCAAAGTCATACATCTATAAAACGATTTCCATATGATTTGCCCCATGTGATTTATGTTTTAGAAGTCGTGTCATTCAAATAAAAAATAATAATTTGAAATTACACTAATTTAAGTTGCCATGATCACATATAATTTTAATTTTATCACCAATACTAAAACAGTTATTGACAATCACAACTTCAATTATAAATTAAATATGAATTTGAAGTCTTATTTTATAAACACGGCCTTTTTCCAACAAAATCGTGATAAATGAATACAATTTACCATGGTCATAAAATTTTAAAACACTTAGTTACATGGAACAAATTTTGTTAACCTTTTATTAGGGTTTAGATTTGCATAATCTAATATAATGTTGAAATATGACCCAGGATGATTTTAAGAAAGACTGAGATTTTCAACAGCAAAAGTTCAGATAATTATTATATTGGATAAAAAGATTTACGTGGACTTTTTTATTAATTTGGTTTTAGAATAAAAACATTTAAAAATAAATCTTTCCAAAAATTAAACATAAAAAGTATTTTTTAATAAATACAAATTTATAAAATTAAATTAATTCAAAATCAATTTTACAAATACTTTTCCATATAGTAAAGTTATGATGCTACAAAAGTGTTAAGAGTTCCCTAATAATAACTGTAAATATGAATCCCAGAGAAAGTGTAATCAAGTTGAACATAGACTCTGGGGTGCGAGGGAATCATAAGACACGCTTACTGCTGCATTTGTTATATGATTCTATTATAACTTAGGTAGATGCTCAAAAGTTCAAACACAGTTTTAGGGTATCTTTTTTGGATTTATTATAGCATGATAATTTTAAGTCTTTATAGTGTAAATAATTAATAAAATATATTTGAATTATTTCGAGAAGGAAAATTGTTTTCTAGAAACATGTCTACTCACTTACTAAAACAAAATCGATTATGACAATCTTAATCGTATTTTGGAAGTATTATTCAAAATTACCATTCATAGCTGTGAAGAATATGCACAAATATGGAAGATAATTATTTTTATATGCAAAAATTAGGAGAAATAAATATTGTATCAACAAGTATATTTGGTGTTTGAATTAGTTTGAAAGTGGGGATAATTAATGCATAACGGATTAAAGAAATAGAAGATATTCTCTCATTTATGGATAATATTTAAATTATAAACCAGTGTAATGCTATTATTTCTGCATTTGGTGGATTAAGTAATGCTACACTGCTATCCGAAAACAAACAAATAGATATTCTTCATTAGAAAAGTGTTCTATTGCGCATTGTACCTACACCAATGCTCCTTTTAGAAACATCTTTATATTCTTATAAATAACTTTGCTTGCAAATAAAAACTCCTTTTTACTTTTTCTCCTTTTCAAACAAAACATAATATTTTTCAAATGCATTTAAAAAATTTCTTTTTAATATATATTCAATTGCTGCATGGTTAAAGTAAATATATGATTTATTTGTATTTAATAAAAAAAGTGACTCTTGAAGTTGATGTTGTGGGTTTGGGAAGAAGGATGTAGGTCTAGATGATATAGTTCTTCATTCTGATATGACAGTATGAACTCAACAAAAAATTGTTTAGGAACTTACTAAAGAGTTTGCCATTGTGATATTAAGTTGCAAAGAGAAAACAATTATTTTATTATATTTTCATTAGTTTGTTCAGACAAAAAGGTTTTTAAAATCTGTGGGACTCGTAAGTGTAACCTGTGGAATCTAAATCACTGAGAATCCCCTAAAGCCTGATTGCTTTGTTGTGTTATCATAAATTTAAGTTGAAATTCCGTAGCTGACAAACATCAGTTGAGAAATGGTGAGGCAGTTAACATGAGAAAGTAGAGTGACACAGTACTAATGAGTTGGGTTCTTCCATCATAGTACTTAAATGAGCTGGAAGTCCCCACTTCAACCACCGATTAATGAAATACATCTTCACCCCAAAAATGAAAAGAAAAAATGAGTGATTGATTAATAAAAAGAAGTGCATGCTGGCACAGAGCTTTTCTGTTCCAGAGCATAAGATGGGTAAGGCAATAAATAAAATAAGCTCCAACAGCAATGTTTCTTGATGCTAAGCACATTTACAGGTGTATTATTCGTTTAAGGCTGTTTTATATTTAATCAATTTTCAAAGCAAAACATTGTAGCATCAAAGAAATTAGGCAATGAAATTAAATTTACATTTATGTCACAACTAAGAATCAAGAATGCGGAACTTTGACCGGAATGATACTTGTCCTTGATTGGGGAAGCACAGAAAGGATTCTGACATTTCATTTGTCCTTCTGTCATTTGACCATGAATTGCATTTCTTCCCCTCAGGGCAAATAGAGCAAAGTGAATGAAAATACAGATTGATAAATATAGTAAGTAAAACAATTATCACCCCAAATCAAAAGCTTCCAAGAACGTTAGGATACACATAAAAATAGGGAAAATAAATAAATGGAACACTCAATTTAAATGAACTCTTTTTGTGCTATTCCTTCAGTGATATATTGCAATTCTAATTCAATTCAATAGTTTTCTCATCCTTTTACTTGTATGATCAACTGTCCACAACCTTGTCCACAGATAACTCGGAATTCAAGCTGATTTCTACCTTTGGTGGACCTGAATGGCGCCTTGGCCTGGAAGGTGAAGCTGGGAAAGATAGCCTCTTCTTTGCAGTCCCAAAGGATCCTTTCTCAGTTTTTCCATTTTCTGGGGCTAATGGACTCTGTGTCCTGGACTTGGCTTTTGCAGATTGAGTTGGCACCATGTAGCTTGGAATTGCCGGAGAGCTAGCAAGGCTCTCGTCGTCTCGCACCGATGAACCTGCGATCGAGTGCCTCCGGATCCGATCGGACTGTACACTGGCCAAGCTTTTAGAGTCCTCGTCTGTAATCCAGCTGCCCCTTGGACTTGCCTTCATTGATTTCTTAGCAGATGCCGAAACTCGTTTGGAAGGAGTGGAATGAAAGCTGGGTGAGCCAGGATTTTGGCTGGCTGTTGGAGAGTGCTTTTCAGAATCAAGCTGGAAACGAGCAAATGACTTGCTGATTTCTGCACCAGTAATGCTGCGGCTTGAGCTTTTCACGGATGCATGGTCATTCACCTCTTTATCCATCTGGCTACGGCTCTCAAATGGCCGGGCTGCCATCCACCGTTCCAACCAGCTCCAACCCCAGGCAGGATTTGTTGGATCCATGAACATTGGATTTAAAGATCTAGATGAGTTCTTCCAGTTTTGCTGCCAAAATTTTTACACCAAATGTTAAACACTGTTTCTTTTCCAAAAATTGAGGAACTTGCCCTTATGATTGTAAATTATATCATGGGAAGATACTCTATGCTATTCACTCAAAATGTATTAAGCACATAATATAACATGCCACTTCATTTCAGCAAACAAATACTGCCACTGACAAAATTGAGGAATAACTTATTGCTGCAGCTTAAAAAACCATTAGCATATCATTGGATTGCAAATGTGGCAGTGAGAGAGGATAGAGTAGAGATTTAAGAGGTGGATATGGCTTTGAAGATGGTGACAAAATAGAAAAGGACTCATGCACTAACAAGACAAAGTTTCAGCTTCAAGAGATAAGGAAACAATGAAGAGTATAAAAATAAGGATGCTTGATTTCTCATTTTAGTGTTCATAATATGGGACATCTTTTAAAGATCTATCAGTTTATATTAAATTTTTCATCAATTTCCTCACATACGTAAATTAATGAGATAGATAGAAAAACCTGATGAGTGAATGCATAAGCCAGTGCTCTTTCTCTCCTCATAGCAGCTTCATACTTGCTTAGTAACTTAGCTTCGATTTGTTCTTTTGATTGTAGGCTGTCATCCCATTCCTCTCCCATCTATTATGATAATTTGTTGCAAGTTAAAAAAGCATTCCAGACACAACATACAAAAAACTCAAAATAGATAATCATTTCAAAGTAAATTAGGAAATGAAACTCAGACCCGCAAACTCTCAAGCTCTCTCGCATGCTTCTGTAACAGCTGTCTCTGCAGAGCCTGATTCTCCTCCAGCATTCTGATCCTCCTGGAACGAATCTGAGACTGCAAGCGAGACAATGTCTGCATGGATCGGAGGGTACTAGTGGCTTGGCGTTTTACAACCGACCCTTCCATCAATAATTTCAACCTGACCAGCCCCCTTAAAGCCCGCAATGCTCTTCTTGCCTAAATGATTTCAAAAGAAACTCTTGTTTGAAAAGCAATTCAAATAACAATTTCCTTTTGTGGCTACAATTAATTGACACTGTTAGCTTCATAACTGTGTGTAAGAACAAATTCAACAAAGATATTGTATAGATCCAAATTTTAAAGAGCTAAATGTTGATCTACTGTTATAGTAAAACTTTTAATCAATTAGTAAACAAAATCTGCTACATTATTCTTGTAACTAAAGCTTTTTCTCTTGTAGTAAAATGTTGAAAACAGTCTACTCTCTTTATCTCACCCTTAACTTGCATTTAACTTTGAAAACTAACACAAGGCCCCTTGTATAAAAAAATGCTAAGTAACAATGTAATGTAATGTTACTCATAAATTTTTCTATACCAAATGTCAATCCTCCCTTTGTAGGGCTTAATACTAATTTAGAAAAAGAGGAGAAGAAAGCATTCATACTTATGAAATTGTATCTCTAAGTTTTGTCCTTCAATAAATAATTTCTAATTGAGATTTGATAAAACTACTCTCATTAAATAGTTAAATGAATTGTCAAAAAGAGTGAGAGGGGAGAAATTAATTAAGTAAATTTATAGTTGGCTAAATGAAGCTTTCAACACATACCAAGTATCCCCGAAAAGCTGTTTGAATTTTGATTGCTGCCACTTCATCATTTGGTTTACCAGCAAAACGAGGAATCCGGGCAGCTTCAACCCTAACCGTTTCTATCTGAACAGGAGGAACAGGGTCCTCTACTTTAGCAGCAGTTACAACTTCAACAACATGATCATGATCATGACTGATTTCATTTTCAATATCAGTTAATTTAATCTCTTCTGCAAGAGGAACAGGTGCTGGTGGCGGCAGCTTATCAGCTTCTGAATATGAGACTGAAGTCTGCAATTTTTGCTTCCCAAACCATTTCTTCTTAGATTTACCTGATTTCTGCAAAAGTAAGTGACACAAATATAAGAAACATCCCAGAAAGTTGAGAAAAGTTGAACAAACTTTAATCCAAACCTGATCTTTCTTCTCCTTTGAGTCGGGGCTGAGAGCTTTCTTCACGCTTGAAAACCAATTTCCCTTCCTCCCCATTTTCTTGGCATTCCTCAATCTGATCCTTCACACTAAAAGCAAAAAAGAGAGAAAATTTAAAGATCTGAAACCTCACTAACCAAAAGACTGTATTTTTCTAACCAATGGCATCTCCTGTTATTACTAAATGTCATTTTTAGATAGCAAATTCGACACTAAAAAGGGAAGATTCTCAATAATTGCGTAAGCCTCCTTCCTAGCATAATTATTCTTTTCCTTGTTTTAAGAAACGGAAAAGAACAAACCTTCTGCAAGAGAAAAGTGCCATGAAAGAAATAAGGAAATAGCGGTAAGAAATGGGAAAAAAAAATAATAATACAAGCTTCATGCTAAAAAGCCGTTCAAATTTCCTAATGATCCTAATCAATTAATCAATTCTGCATTAGTTCTATCTGGGGCATCCCATAAATGAAAGCTAACCCGTTACGTAAAAGCAATGAAGAGGCTTCTAAACCCCGTTCATCAAATAATATAATAGAAAAAGAGAAGAACTGAATTAATCTCCCCTTTTGCATTTCCCACGAAAATGACGAGTGAATTCAGATTGAAGCCGTTTAATTAGCCGGAACATGCTTGTGGTGAAAGTTGAAGATACCAGTTTTCACAAAAGGAAAAGAAATTGCAGGAACGTAACAGAACAGGAGGGAATTATAGAGAAAATGGGAAGTGCGAAAGTGGGAGATGGGATAAGAAAACAGAGATGAGGTTGAAATTTTGGAGGGTCCAATGTAGATGTAAAAGGGCAGTACCTGAAGTGAAACAAAGTGACAGATCTCAAATATGTTGTTTCTTCTGACCCTTTTTCTCTGAGAAGAAAAAGATTAGAACTTGAGGATCAGAGTTGGTTGCAGTAGTAAACCCTCTTTCTCTTTCTCTTGTTGTGAAGAGGGAAATCAGATCTTGCCAAATGCTATGAGAGGATAGTTTGAATTACAGGACCAGCAGCTTCTGCTAATATTCAGACCTTGCCACTTGGGTTGGTAACTGTGGGCCCTCCTAAGCTTTACCTTGTTCAAACAATCATAATCAAATTAACCTAATTAAGGATAATGTTGTGGTAAATCAATTTTATAACTTAGGAAATATTATAAATTGGTAATAAATAAAATAAGAAATATATATTCATATATTGATGTGAAATGTAGTATAAAAATTTATAGTATGTATGTCATAACTCACGAGTGAATCATGTTGGTGATGGTGACCAATGTGGTGCTCACATTTCGCATTCATGCCTTGTAATTCTTGAACTTTTTTAAATTTTCCAACCTTTTATTTTATAATATATTTATTGTTACCGTTAGTATTGCTACAAAATATATCTTCTCTGAGTAGTATGCTCCTTCTTCAGTTTCTCTGTGGCATTTATTGGTTCATTTATTTGTAACGAAATACTTAATGTTAGTCATCGTTAATAATGACTAAACAATTAATATTTTTGAAAATGAACTTATGTTTTGGGAAATTGGTAAACTCTTCAAATCCAGTTACCATTTTTCAGAACAGTAACTCATCATTCTTAATATTCCTCTCGGTTAGAATCAAATTATATATTTTTGACCTGATGTTGTACATTTTAATCGTTTTTCACATATAACTGATTATAAATTATATTAATAAATATGAATAAAATGTTGTTTCAGAAGATTTTTAAAGTTTGTTTAACAAACTAACTTATAAACTAGTTAATAATTAATAAGCTTTTAACTTATAAATTTTAATTTGATAAACTAGCTTATTGTAAGATTAAAAATAATTAGTAAAATAACATGAAGAATATAAATAAATAAACTTTATTGTATAAATAAAATTTATACTTTTTAGAATAGAAATATATTATTATATAATTATAATTTTAGATTTTTTAAAATAATTAAAGTTTTATTAAACTTTCAAGTACTTTTATGTATTTTTTAAAAATTCTATATGTTTGATTGGTTTGAATAAGTATTTCTTTAAGAAAAAAATTGTATTGGTTAAATTAGTTAATAAATTATTAAAGTAAACTAGTAATTAATTTGTTGATTTTATCAAACACAATCTTAATATAATAAATGGTTTTTCAACCATTTTTATTAAATAATCATAATAGAAAAAATATATATGATCATGCGAGTTCCCACACTAAATGAAAATGGATATGAAAATTAAAATTGTATTGAAACTTATTTTCATGAAAATAATTAAATAGACTGAAACATTTCCGTTTTGGATAAGATAATTTGATTTATCTTCTTCCAAAGGACACAACTTATTAAAGCGAGAAATAAAGTTTATTAAAAAAATAAAATAAGGACATAACTATGTTTCTACCTAATTGTTGATCACTTATTTCTATATCACAGTAGAGAAAAATAGGTGCTATGAATGTATGAACATGATTAGGTAATTTAACCACTCGATTGTACCCTGAAAGCAGAGGCTTAAATTCAAAGTTTCACCCATTAATTTTTAAATTAGTAAACAAAAAAAGAAAAACATGTGTTCAACCCAGTTGATAAATTAATTTATTGAAGAACTTTTTATAAGTATGCTAATTTCAAGTTTATATAAACTCGATATAAAAAGTTTATACAACTCGTACGTGTATGGATAGTGATTTTTGGATAAAGATATACTCAGTAATTAAAATATAAATTAATAATCTTTTTGTTTGAATAATAATTACTGTTTTTGTTTTGGTTTTCTTTTTTATTTGCATCCCTGCCTTTAATTTTTATTCCTAACTTCTAACGTTCATTATTGAATTATATCGTGACTAGCAAAAGATTAGTTAACAAATATATGTTTTCTAATTAAATAATAGGAACTCAACAATTCAAAAATTTCAAATTACGAGGGTTTGTGTCAAAACTGACAGTTGTATAGAGATTAAAATAATAAGACACGGTACTAAAATAAATAAACTATATTAGGGATTATGTTATTTTGACAAAAATATCAATAAAATTATAAATAATCTAAACAATAAAAAAAGTCAAGGGTTTTTTAATGGTTTTCATTTAAATACAAATGTCAATTTTAATTTGTTACATTTTTTGTTCATGAGTCCAATTAAAGTTTGAGTACTCCTACTTCATTTATTCATTTAAATAAAAATCAAGAATTATAGTGCCATTGAAAGGATTTATTGCATTTTCATGTTCTCCTCAATTTCCCTGCATGATAATAATTATATTTTTTTATAGTAATAGGATAGTTTATTTGGTAATGGCATAGCTTCTTGAACAAACTCCTATATCTATCTACATGTATAAACAATTCCATAAATTGTGTACCAAAAATACTCAATCACATCCTTTTTCCTAGTTCTTGAATTGTATCAAGTCGGGAACATATCAATGAAAAAAAAAAAAAAAAAAAAAAGTTTTATATGATTAAATGAAGTTGGTAATGAAGGCTAGCCAAGTCAAGTTGGTTTTAATATTATGGTAGGAAGAACGTTTTGAACATAAATGCTTACGAAATTGTGATAACTTAATAAAACAAGGCATCAAATTATGGTAGTGGGAGAGTGATAGGTTTCGTCACCGTTTCAAAATATTTATTACTACCATCTTTTCATGGTAAAAGGTTTCTTCTTGTTAATTTAATAGGCATCTCCTATTTATGCATTAATTTTATAGGCATAATATTGTCTTAATTCAATTAAAGAGTTGTTGTGAAATGTAAGATAGTGGTTAATCACACCATAAAAAAGTTTATATTACGTGCGCCAAAACCCACTAACTTGTATGTGAAAAAAGAAGAAGAAGAAAGAGTACAGAAAATTGATCGATTTTGACGAAGCAATGTTTTGTGAGAATTGGGTGTATTTGATTTAGATAATTTATAATACTTTGTAAGAAAATTTTTTAAAAAAGATAATAGAGTGTGTGAAAAAGAAAAAGTAGTAAATCTATAATAAATATTTAGTAAATTACTAATTTGTCATTATATTTAATATTTGTTTTTTAAACTAATTAAATTTTGTAAATTATTTAAAAGTAGAAAGTAATGTTTTTTTAAAGAATTATTTTTATTTTTCGTAACTAATCTTTCTAACAAAAATGTTTATATTTTAAAAAGTACACCTAAAAATAAATTTGACATTACACTAAATAATAACTTATTAATCTTCATTAATGTAATCAAATCAATTATATATATATATATATATATATATATATATATATATTATTTGTGTAT
>Ga0209489_102399_pt1 | contig 38269 bp, 24 predicted proteins | sample SiratrowhiteBW_FD_187527 | JGI IMG/M metagenome (GOLD analysis project Ga0209489, IMG submission 187527) | Root nodule microbial communities of legume samples collected from California, USA - Siratro white BW (SPAdes) (version 2) | ecosystem: Host-associated > Plants > Roots > Nodule | place...
AGTGTTATTATTGCATTTATTAAGGTGAATGATAATGTAGGTGTGTCTATCCATATGCGGACAATTTTTAATGTGAAAGAATATCTATATTTTAATTGCATGTGCATGTAAATACGTGTAATGTTACTGTTATCGGTATGAATGAATGATGTTGGTGAATGAATATGAGAAGGCAAGCGTGTCTATCATAAGACAAATAATATATATTTCCAGTCTATTAGTTATAATTTTTTTTTTAATATTTTAGATATATGTATGAATAAGAAAATACATAATGTTTTAAGCTAAAGTATTATGTTTTAACCTAATGTTTTGAATGAATGTAAAAAAAAAAAAAATATGTAATCTTGTGAGTGTGTGGATGTGTAACAAGATACATAATATGATCAGGAAAAATTAAAATAAATGTAATTTTTCTTTTGATTTTTTATGTTTAGTTTGGACCTTAAAATAGGAAAGAAATATTTTTGTCTATTCCTCTTCCACCATTAATTCTATATAATGATGTTATCTAAAAAATAAAATAAATATAATTTTTCTTTTATTTTTGTACGTTTATTTTGGACATAAAAATGGGAAGGAAATAAGTTTGTCTATTCATTTTCTATCATGAATTATATATAAAGATATCTATTGTACTTATTTTGGAGATTTGGAGTGATAAATAAAAATGTATGAAACCTCCATTAAAATTAAAAAAATTACAATACGAATTTAATTAAAATTAAAAAAATTTGGTGGTGTTTAATTGAAATGCACGGTGTGCCGAGAATTTCTGATATAAGATGTTTGAAAAGTTCCCTTTTTCTTATTTATTTATGTGGTGCAAGAAGATTGTGGAAAATCAAAATTATTAGTGACACAAACGAAAACATTCTGAATATATGACTATGTTCCATTTTATATCACCTTATAAAATTTAATTTTTATATTAAGTTTAGTTTAATGAGTGTTATTATTACATTTATTAAGTTGAATGATGTTGCAAGCGTGTCTATCTATTTGCAGACCATATTTAATGTGACAGAACATTTCTTATTTTAAGTATATCTTCATCAAGATACGTGTAATGTTTTTGTAATGTTCTATGTAGGACTGAGTGACAACATACATTGTTAAACATATATGAGAAGACAAATGTGTCTGTCATAAGTCAGATAATCAATATTTTTAGTATATTAATTATGAAAAAAAAAATATTTTATATGTATATATATGAAAATACATAATGTTTTATGTTAAACTATTGTGATGTAATTAGTGAGTAACAATACACATTGTTGAATATATATGAGAAGATAAGTGTGTCTGGTATAAGATAGATCATATATGTTTTCAGTATATTAATTATGAGAAAATTTTTAATATTTTTAATATATGTATGTATGTATAAGAAAATGCATAATATTTTATGTTAAAGTATTATGATATAATTAGTGAGTGAAAACACACATTGTTAAATATATATGGGAAGACATGTGTGTCTGTCATAAGAAAAATAATGTATGTATTTAGTGTATTAATGTATGAGAAGAATTTTAATATTTTAAATGTATGTATGTATAAGAAAATACATAATATTTTCTGTTAAAGTATTGTGATATAATTTTTTTAAGTATTTATTAGAATGAATAATTTTGTATTTATAAAAAAAGCTAAATTGTGTCTATATAATACAATTTTTTCAGAAAAAGTTATATGGTGAGGAAATGATTTCAGAATAACACCAAAATTTTTAAATTTAATTAAAATCATATATTTTGATAGGATTTTAGTGAATGAAAATCATAAGGAGAAATAAAATTAGTGAATGAAAATCATAAGGAGAAATAAAATGTTTTTTGGTCTTCTCTTCTCAACTATGTTGGAACTTATTACTTCCCCACAAAGTTCTTTAATTTGGATTAAAACACCATCCAAATGCAATTTTTTGGGAGTTTATTCCTTTCTAAGAAAATTAAATGTTTTCATTTTATTTTTTCATTGAAATTATGCCATGTGGGAAAGATTTTAATTAAAATAAGAATTTTGTGGTGTTTCTTTTATATCACATAGGTAGGACTTACCTATCTTCATAAATGAACAAAAGTACTCATCCTAGTAAATACATAAAAAAATTGCACCATAATTGTGTTTTAAATGAATGTAAGTGTGAAAAAAAAAACATGTAATCTCATGAGTGTGTGGATGTGTGACAAGACCCATAATATGATTTGAAAAAAAAAATTCCTTCTAATTTTTTATGTTTAGTTTGGACATAAAAATAGGGAAGGAATGTATTTCTCTATTCTTCTTCCACCATGAATTTTCTATAAAAACACAATGATGTGATCTGAAAAATAAAAGTAAATGTAATTTAGTTAAAGTAATGAAATTGTGATATAAATGTACGATTTTAATTAACTAATTAATTGATTAATTGAAATATGTAGGCTACTGCAAGAGTTTAGGATAATTAATTCTCCCACCTTTTCTCTACTATTTTTCCATGTTGTATTGGGTTGTGCATGTAAAATTAAATTAGAATTAATGCATAGTGATAAAACGGTTTTGAAAATTTTGATGAAAATGAAAATGTAGTTAATTAATTTTCATTTAAGTAATTAAAATAAATGTGAAATTATTTTGAATGGAAGAATATGAAGAAAAATTACTCGTTTTAATTTATAAAAGAAAAGAAAAAAGCGAAAGTATTTTGAAAATTTTTATAAAATTACAACAATTGTTATTTTTATAAAAGAAAAAAAAAACATAAGTAGTTTTAAAAAGGACAAAAGTTAAAATAAGTTTCAGAATTTTTATAAAAGAAAAAAAAGAGTCCAAGTAAGTACTTTTAAGAAGGAAAAAAAACATAAATAAATTTTAAAAACTAATCAATTCAAATAATTTAAATTTTTTCTATATATAAACCATTCAAATTAAAATGGTTTTATCATTATACATTAATTTTAATTTAATTTTATATGCAGAACCCAATACAACATCCAAGAAAAATAGGAGAAGAAAGGTGGGAGAATTAATTACCCTAAACTCTTGTAATAGCCTACCAATTTCAATTAATCAATTAATTTTTTAATTAAAATCGTACATTTATTCCACAATTTCATTACTTTAACTAAATTGTGTTATCTTCTCACTGATTTCATATATCTTAAATTAAATCGTGCAATAATAGAACGATTTATTCACAATGATATCATGCAATCTCTGCACAATTTACCCATATCGGAAAATAAAATAAAAAATACACTATTTTGGGAATTTAAAAAAAAATTACACTAGTTTGGGAAATTTGCCTAAGTGTGAAGAAAGAAACATATAATCTCATGAGTGTGTGGACGTGTGACAAGACACATAATATGATATGAAAAATAAAAATAATATATTTTTTCTTTTGATTTGTTATGTTTAGTTCAGAGATAAAAAGAGAGAAGGAATGTGTTTGTCTATTCATCTTTCACCATGAATTCTCTATAAAGACACAATGATATAATTTGAAAAATAAAAGTAAATGTAATTTTCCTTTTATGTTTGTACTGTTTAGTTTGGACATAAAGATAGGGAAGGAAGGAGGAAGGAGTTTGTCTATTCATCTTTCACCATGAATTATATATAAAGGAATGAGAATGTTCTGTGTATGAGTGAGTGACAACATGCCTTGAATATATATAGAAAGAAAAGTGTGTCTCCCATAAGACCCATAAGACAAATCATATATATTTTCAGTGTATGTATGAGAAGAATTTTAATATTTTAAATATATGTATGTATAAAAAGACTCCTAATGTTTTATGTTCAAGTATTGTGATGTAGCTTTTTAAGATTTTATTAAAATAAATAATTTTGTATCTTTATGAGTGAGTGACAACACACATTGTTGAATATATGTGAGAAGACAAGTGTGTCTTCTATAAGACATGTATGCTTCAGTGTATTAATATAAAAGAAGAATTTCAATATTTTAAATGCATGTATATAGAAGACAATACTCAATGTTTTATGTTAAAGTATTGTGATATAACTTTTTTAAGTATTTATTAGAATGAATAATTTTGTATCTATGAAAATAGGTAAATAATGTCTATGTAATATGCTTTTTTTCTAAAAAAGTTATACAATGAGGGAATGATTTCAAAACAACATCAAAATTTTTTATTTTAATTAAAATCATGTCTCTCTGAAACCATTTTAGTAAAATAAAAAGCAAGAAAGAAGGTAGAATGAAAAATACATTATCACGTAATTATGCATAATGATGCTTTAACCCAAAGGAAAAATTTATATTTACGAGGAATGTGAAACTTCTTGCTTTCCCATATAGTTCTTTCTTTGTTAGTTTGGATTAAAGCATCATCCAAAATGTAACTTTTTTAGGAGTTTATTTTTTTCCAAGGAAATTAAATGTTTTCATTCTATTGTTTTCTCACTCAAATTTTGGTCACACAGGCATAATTTTAATTAAAATTAAAATTTTTGGTGTTTTTTTTAAATCGTTCCCTTATCATAAGACTTCTTTAGAAAATTCATATAAGGTAGGCACAACTCACCATTTTCATAAATGATAAAAAAAAAATACTCATTCTAGTAAATACATAAAAAATTGCACCATAATTGTGTTTTAACCTAATGTTTTGAATGAATGTAAGTGTGAAAAAAAAATGTAATCTTGTAAGTGTGTGGATGAGTGACAAGACACATAATATGAAAATTAAAAATAAATGTAATTCCTTCTGATTTTTTATGTTTAGTTTGGACATAAAAATAGGAAATGAATGTGTTTGTCTATTACTCTTCCATCATGAATTCTATATAATGATATGATATGAAAAATAAAAATAAATATTATTTTTTCTTTTATTTTTGTACGCTAATCTTTCTTTTATTTTTGTACATTGAGTTTGGACATAAAGATAGGAAAGAAATAAGTATGTCTATTCATCTTCCATCATGAATTATATATAAAGACATTTATTGTATTTATTTTAGAGATTTGGAGTGATGAATAAAAGTGTTATTATTAATTTTATATCACCTTCTCTTATGACAATGAGAAAATTTAATTTTATATTCATGAGTGTTATTATTGTCTTTATTAAGAAGAATGATGTTGCTAGTGTCTCTATCCCTAAGCTTACAAATATTAATGTGAGAGAATATTTCCTATTTTAATTGCATGTGTATGAAAATACGTGTAATATTAGGTGTATGAATGTGTGACAACTATATATGAGGAGACAAGTGTGTCTTCTATAAGTCATAATATATATTTTTAGTTTATTAATATTGAGAAAATTTTTAATATTTCAGATGTATGTATGTATAAGAAATACATAATGTTTTATATTAAAGTATTAATGTAATTAGTGAATAACAACACATATTGTATAAGTGAGTGACAACACATATTGGTGAATATATATGAGAAGATAAGTATGTCTACCATAAGACAAATAATATATATTTTCAGTCTATTGTATAAGAAATACATAATGTTATATATTAATTTTAGATTAATGAGTGTTATTATTGCATTTATTAAGATGGATATGTTGCAAGTGTCTCTATCCATAATCAGATAATGTTTAATGTGAAAGAATATTCCTTATTTTAATTGCATGGGTATGAAAATACGTGTAATGTTATGGTAATGTTATGTGTATAAGTGAGTGACAACACATACACGTTGCTGAATATATATGAGAAGACAAGTGTGTTTACTATAAGACATATAATATATATTTTTAGCCTATTAATTATGAAAAAGATTTTAATATTTTAGATGTATGTATAAGAAATATATAATGTTTTATATTAAAGTATTGATGTAATTAGTGAATAACAACACACATTGTATAAGTGAGTGACAATACATATTGGTGAATATATATGAGAAAATAAGTGTGTCTACCATAAGACAAATAATATATATTTTCATTCTATTAATTATAAGAAAATTTTTAATATTTCAGATATATGTATGTATAAGAAATACATAATATTTTATATTAAAGTATTGATGTAATTAGTGAATAACAACACACATTGTTAAATATATATGGAAAGACATGTGTGTCTGTCTCAAGACAGATCATGTATATTTTCAGTGTATTAATTATGAGAAAAATTTTAATATTTTAGATGTATGTTAAAGTATTGTGATATAATTAGTGAGTGATAACAAATGTTGAATATATATGGAAAGACAAGTGTGTCTGTAATAAGTCAGATAATGTATGTTTTCAGTGTATTAATATATAAGAAGAATTTTAATATTTTAAATGTATGTATGTATAAGAAAACACAATATTTTATGATAAAGTATTTTGATGTATTTTTTTTAAGTATTTATTTGAATGAATAATTTTGTATTAATAAAAATAGGTAAATAGTGTAAACGATCCTTTTCTTAAAAAAAAAAAAAGAGTTATACGGTGAGGAAATGATTTGAGAACAATACCAAAAATTTTTATCTTAATTAAAATAGTGTACTTGTCAGGATTTTAATGAATGAAAATTATATTATATCAAGATTTTGTAGAAAGAAATAAATGTCCATTCTCATGATTATGGAAAAATTTTATATCATAACGGTGCTTTAATTCAATGAACAAGGAAAAAACTTTACGCGGAAACAAGTTACAAGTACTTCGGAAGGAGAAATAAAATGTTTTTTTTTGTCTTCTCCTTCTCAACTTTGTTGGAAATTGTTACTTCCCCACACATTCCTTTTGGTTTAGATTAAAACACCATCCAAATGCAATTTTTTGAGAGTTTATTCCTTTCTAAGAAAATTAAATGTTTTCATTCTATTTTTTTTTCACTTAGGTAAGTAGTACTTACCTATTTCCATAAATGAAAAAAAAAATACTCATTCTAGTAAATACATACAAAAATTACACTATAATTGTGTTTTAAATGAATGTAAGTGAAAAAAAAACTTGTAATCTCGTGAGTGTGTGAATTTGTGACAAGACACATAATATGATTTGAAAAATAAAAATAAATATAATTTTCCTTTTGATTTTTTATGTTTAGTTTAGACATGAAAACAGGAGGAGATAAATATAATATGTTGCATTTTATATCACCTAATTTTATGATAATGATAAAATTTATTTTTTCTATTAATTTTAGATTAATGAGTGTTATTATTGCATTTATTAAGGTGAATGATGTTGCAGGTATGTCTATCCATACATTGACAATTTTTAAAGTGGAAGAATATTCATATTTTAATTGCATGTGCATGTAAATACGTGTGATGTTATCTGTATGAATGAGTGACAACACATATTGGTAAATGAAAATAAGAAGGCAAGTGTGTCTATCATAAGACAAATAATATATATTTCCAACCTATTAGTTATAATTTTTTTTTTAATATTTTAGATGTATGTATGAATAAGAAAATACATAATGTTTTATGTTAAAGTATTGTGTTTTAACCTAATGTTTTGAATGAATGTAAAGAAAAAAACATGTAATCTTGTGAGTGTGTGGATGTGTGACAAGATACAAGATACATAATATGATTGGAAAAATAAAAATAAATGTAATTTTTCTTTTGATTTTTTATGTTTAGTTTGGACATAAAAATAGGAAAGAAATATTTTTGTCTATTCATCTTTCATCATTAATTCTGTATAATGCGTGATCTAAAAAATAAAATAATTTAATTTTTTTTATTTTTGTATGTTTATTTTGGACATAAAAATGGGAAGGGAATAAGTTTGTCTATTCATTTTCCACCATGAATTATATATAAAGACATCTATTGATTGTACTTATTTTGGAGATTTGGAATGATGAATAAAAACGTATGAAAACCTCCTAAATATAACTGAATTAAAATTAAAAAAAATTGCAATACGAATTTAATTAAAATTAAAAACTTTTGGTGGTGTTTATTTGATATCACTTCGGTGCCACTTACCTATTTTCATAAATAAAGAAAATATTGGTTCTAGTAAATACATACAAAAATTATACCATAATTGTGTTTTAAATGAATGTAACAGTGAAAAAAGAAAAACATGTAATCTCATGAGTGTGTGGATGTCTTACAAGACACAGAATATGATTTGAAAAATAAAAATAAATATAATTTTCCTTTTGACTTTTATGTTTAGTTTGGACATAAAAATAGGGAAGGAATGTGTTTGTTTATTCTTCTTCCACCATAAATTTTCATAAAGACATAAGATGTGATATGGAAAGTAAAAGTTAATGTAATTTTTCTTTTATTTTTGTACGTTTAGTTTAGACATAAATATAGGAAAGGAAAGAGTTTGTCTATACATCTTCCACCATGAATTATATATAAAGAAATGAGAATGTCCCGTGTATGAGTGAGTGACAATATATATAGAAAGACAAGTGTGTTTCCCATAAAACAATGTATTAATGTATGAGAAGAATTTTAATATTTTAAATATATGTATGTATAAAAAACACACATAATGTTTTATGTTAAAGTATTGTGATGTAGCTTTTTTAAGAATTTATTATAATGAATAATTTTGTATCTATGATATGTATGAGTGAGTAACAACATACATTGTTGAATATACATGAAAAGAGGACTGCGTGTTATTTTCAGTGTATTAATTTATAAGAAGAATCTTAATATTTTAAATTTATGTATATATAAGAAAACACATAATATTTTATGTTAAAGTATTGTGATATAATTTTTTTAAGTATTTATTGAAATGGATAATTTTATATTTATGATATGTATATGAATGAGTGACAACATATTGTTGAATATACATAAAAAGAAGTGTGTCTTCCATAAAACATGTATTCTTTCATTATTGTATGAGAAAAAATTCAATATTTTAAATACATGGATATATAATAAAACACATAATATTTCATGTTAAAGTATCATGATATAAGTATTTATTAGAATGAGTATTTTGTATATATGAAAATAGGTAAATAATGTCTATGTAATATGCTATTTTCCAGAAAAAAGTTATACGGTGAGGAAATGATTTCAAAACAAAATCAAAATTTCTAATTTTAATTAACATCATGTCTTTATGACACCATTTTGGTAAAATTAAAAGAAAGAAAGAAGGTTGAATAAAAATTATGTTATCTCGTAATCATGCATAATGGTGTTTTAACCCAAATTTATGGGGATGTAAAAGGAGAAATAAAATGTTTTTTTGTCATCTCTTCTGATAGAGTTCTTTGTTCTTTGTTTGTTAGTTTGGATTAAAGCATCATTCAAATAAAATTTCTTGAGTTTATTTCTTTTAAAGGAAATTAAATGTTTTCATTCTATTTTTTTTCACCAAAATTTTGTTACTCAGACACAATTTTAATTAAAATTAAAAGTTTTTGTGTTTGTTTTTGAAATCATTCCCTTATCATATGACTTCTTTAGAAGATTAATATCAACTCACCCGTTTTCATTAAAGAAAAAAAAAATACTCATTCTAGTATATACATTAAAAAAATTGCATCATAATTATGTTTTAACCTAATCTTTTGAATGAACGTAAGTGTGAAATAAAAAAAAAAACTTGTAATCTTGTGAGTGTGTGGATATTTGACAATGAAAAATAAAAATAAATATAACTTTTCTTTTGATTTTTTTTAGTTTGGCATAAAAATAGGAAATGAATGTATTTGTTTATTCCTCTTCCACCATGAATTCTATATAATGATGTGATATGAAAAATAAAAATAAATGTAATTTTCTTTTATTTTTTGTACTTTGAGTTTGGACATAAAGAAGATAAATGGAATAAGTTTGTCTATTCATCTTCTATTATGAATTATATATAAAGACATCTATTATATTTATTTTGGAGATTTGGAGTGATGAATAAAAGTGTTATTATTAATTTTTATATCACCTTATCTTATGATAATGATAAAATTTAATTTTCTATTAATTTTAGATTAATGAGTATTATTATTGCATTTATTAAGATGAATGACTAGTGTTTCTATCCATAAGGAGACAATGTTTAATATGAGAGAATATTTCCTACTTTTGATTTCTGTGTATGAATGAATAACAACACATATTAGTGAATATATATGAGAAGACAAGTATATCTATCATAAGACACATAATATATATTTTTAATGTATTAATTATGGAAATTTTTTAATATTTTAGATATATATATATATATATGTATAAGAAAACATATAATTGTTTATGTTATATAATTGTGATGTAATTTTTTTAAAATATATATTAGAATGAATAATTTTGTATATATGAAAATATTAAAATCATGTCTATGTAATATAGTGTGTATTTAGAGGTGAGGGAATGATTTCAAAACGATATCAAAATTTTTAATTTTAATTAAAATCAGGTTTCGTGATATAATTATAGTTAAAAAAAAGCTAGAATGAAAATTATGTTATCTCATAATTATGCATAATGGTGGATTAACCCAAAAGAAGAAGAAAATTTTTTTATGAGAAAACAACAAGTTACAACCTCAGAAGGAGAATAATTTTTTTTATCTTCTTTTGAACTACGTTGGAGCTTCTTACTTTCCATAAAATTCATTTTTTGTTAGTTTGGAATAAAGCACCATTTTTTTGGAAATTATTTCTTTTTGAGAAAATTAAATATTTTTATTCTATTTTTTTTTCACCGTAATTGTACTACGGCACGATTGTAATTAAAATTAAAAATTTTGGTATTTTTTTTTTAAATCGTCCCCTTATAGTATTACTTCTTTAAAAAAATTCATATATCACTTAGGTATAACTCATCCATTTTCATAAATAAAAAAAAAAATACTCATTCAATATGATCTAATTTATTAAAAAACATAATAAATTTTAATTATCATATCCTATTAACAAAATAAAATTATCAATAAATTAACAGAATATAAAAAGTTGTTCTCATATCCTATTATCAATAGAATATAATGAAATAATTATTTTATCATATATTAAAAGTGTTATTTTCAAATCAAAAGATTAAAAGTATCACTTTAAAGGAATCAGGAACCATTTTGCTGAAGTTCAAGAGACAAAAAATTATTTAATTCAAGATTTATTAAATGCAAACGCAAAGAATGATATTATATATAAAGATTTTTTAATTAAAAATTTCAATTGAAATGTCTTTTTCTTACTTATCATTATTATTATTAATTTTAATTAAAATGAATTTAATGAAAAAATTAAATATTTTTTTTGTTTTAAATTTAAATATTTATCATTTTTTCCGTATCAAATTTTGGTACAGTATTTATTTAAAATATTAATAAATATCATTTTCCAATCAAAATTAATGTAATGCTTTGAACACGTGGACCACCAACATTAATTTTAATGGAAGAATGATATATTACTAATATTTTAAATATTAATTAGTATTTAAATTTGATAGGAAGAAAACAAAAAAAATCAAATTTAAAATAAAAAAAATACTTAGTTTTAGTTTTGTCGTTAATTTCATTTTAGTTAATATTAACAATAATATTAATGATAAGTTTGAGTAAGAGAAACATAAGAGTTCTCTATCATGTTTCCAACTACTGTGAGTCTTCATATTTTTTTTGTCTTTATTTTAAAATATTAGAGACTAAGGGCTTAAATTTTCTTAATTTTTGAATATAAATTGTCTTTATTTTCTTAATATACTGATATTACATGTAGAAAGAATGAGTAGGTTATAACAATTTTTGAATTAGACATCTCTAATTTTTCAATTATTTTATTGTTTCATCTTCTATTTTGTTTATACATTATTTTCAAATTCTAATTTCGTTCTCAAACCCTCCTTTTTTTTCTTTTAATAATAATAATAATAATAATAAAATATAGTTCTTATTATATATTCTATTCTACTTACCACTAAAAATTATTTCATTATTTTATAAAAAAGTAATCACCCAAATCTTAATATAAGACATTTATTTGATTATATATGCAACTTTGTCTATAAAAACATGATTAATATAGTTTTTATTTGTTAATTCTGCTTAAGGTGGACAATGCTACAGAAGAAGTTTCAAGAATAAAGTTGTTCTTACAAGGGTAAAATCTTAACCAAAACTTTACGTGTATAAAAAAAACTATCCTTAAAAACTTACTATGAAATTGGGTGATAATTCCTTTTTTTACAAAAATATCATCAAAATGTATAAAGAAATTCCCATGTCAATGTAAAACATTCTACTTTATTGGTTAATAATAAATAAATAATGTGTGGACATAGATAATTTTTTGCTATTATTCTTAATTAATTGAACGTTGATAGTTGAAGGCATCAATTGCAATGATATTCACTTGCAATCTTAATAAGTGTAGACAGATAATATTTACTGGACAAAGCATTATCTTCAACATCTTTGGTTTATTCAACAAGTACTTATATACATAATTTTATCTTATATAGTCATAACCAAAATAAATTGCTTTATATTGATAAAGGAAAATGTTTCATGTACAGTGAAAATGGTGATTTATATCTAAAGAGAAAAAGAATAAAGAAAAAAAAAACGATAGATTTCTAAATATATGATATGATAAGAGATATAGAATGAAAACAAATGTATAATATGTTTTTCTCAAAAAGGAGTATATGCATTATTTTTAAATAAATTTGGTAAACAATTTGGAGAAATTCACTAAATAGTTACAACAAGTTAAGATCTTCGTAGTTGCTGTTCTGTTAATAAAGTCCTTATTATTAGCCTCAGTTGTTTTTCAGATTTACCAAGTCTTTAGGAGATGTAAACGTGGTTGTTACACTTTGACCTATTTTCCTGTTTTGTAGCTTCCAACATTAGCTTCTTCATATGTTCAGTTCAATTGAAAAAAAAATAAAAATTTAAAAATTGGAATCATACAAAATTAATGAAATAAGCTACCCCAACACTATCACAGTGCAGTTTTGAGGAAACTAAATATTTCCAAAGAAGATTGAAAATAACATAGTTTCAAGACTTGGTCAGTGGAAGTTGAAAATAGCTCAACAAATATCTTTTTAATAATAATAACGAGTATGTATGAGTTCCTATGTTTATATGTTTTGTATTACAAAACATGCAATCAAATCACAATTCAGTGTGCAAAAATCTCTTGCACAGTTCATAATATACCAACTTCTTCATCCAGTGACCACTAACAGATTCACTAAATTTCATTCTTGCACATTACTGTAATATGGGGGAACAACAAGAAAAAACATTGCATTTACATAAAAACTTTTTTCAAATTTTAATATCGCTCTCAAACCCTTCTCTTTTTTTTTCTCTTAATAATAATACAAAAATATAGTTCTAATTATATATTCTACTTTATTACCACTCAAAGTTATTTCATTATTTTATTAAAAAGTACTCACCCACATCTTAATATAAACTCATTATTTTAAAAGTTGCTTACTTGACAACAAAAAAATGATATATAAAACATTTATTTGATTGGATACACAATATAGTTTTCATTTGTTAATTCTGTTCAAGGTGGACAAGGCGACAGAATATGTTTCAAGAACAAAGTTGTTCTTTACAAGAGTAAAATTTCAACTAAAACTTTACATTATTCAAGTATAATAAACTATCCTTAAAAATGTATAATAAAATTGGGTGATAATTCTTCTTTTACAAGAATATCATCAAAAAGATTCCCATGTCAACGTAAAGCATTCTCCTTTATTGGTCAATAATAAATAAATAATGTAAAAAAATATATATCTAAGAGAGAGAGAACGTGGACAAGTTAGTGGGAACGAGGCAATAACTGCCATGCATAACTGTAACATCGTACAAAAGATAGAAAAGGACATAGAACAACATAGTAGTGTGAAAAGTAGTTCTTAGAAAACCAGAGAAAAGATTCTTCAGAGTTTCTTAGCATGCATGTGAGAAAAATGCACGGGAGAAAGGGGAAGGAAGAGTATATAAGAAAAGGGCCATGGAAAGCAGAAGAAGATGAGGTGCTTCTGAACCATGTGAAGAAGTATGGTCCCAGAGATTGGAGCTCCATTCGATCCAAGGGTCTTCTTCAAAGGACTGGCAAGTCTTGTCGTCTTCGTTGGGTCAATAAGCTTCGACCAAACCTTAAGAAGTGAGTCAACAATGTTTCTTCATTCTCTCCTCCTTCTCTGCATGTACCATGCATGATTGTTACAATGGTCTTAACTTGTCATTCTACAATCATAGTTGCAATAGTAACATAAAGGTTTTTCAACACTTGCTCATTGCAATGGCAGCATCAGTCATGTTTTGTTAAAATATCAGGAGGGTTTTGCTTCTACTAGTGTTTGTTTGATGGAAACTTATAATGGGGTTGCTTTTCATTGGTCATGGCTTTGGATTATATAGTGTTTTTAAGCTTATAAATCATTTCTTTTTAATGGGGTTTGCATATTTTGTATTGGCTTTTTGGCGTTTTGTGTCTTGATCTTACCTACAGTCAGTTCAAGTTTTTGCTACAAGTTGGTACTTGTTATTGTGTCCAATTGTAAATGGATGGTTTATGGCTGTTACTTGCACTTGTGTTTGATGATTTTTACAATAACGGGCTTGCTCAATTGATCTCAAAAATTGTCTTTTTCCAATGGTGTTTATCGTTTTTCAAAAGCCTTTTTTTTTTTTCTCGAGTTCTTTTATAACCGTAAGTTCCTTGATTTTTTTTCCAAACTTCAATCCTTAAAGATAACACTGCAAAGATGCTTTTTATCTCATTATTATCTTCTGTGTCTCTCTTGGCCTTCTCAAAGTGGTTGCAAGTTTTCACTTGAGGAAGAGAGGGTTGTGATAGAGTTGCAGGCACAATTTGGGAACAGGTGGGCTAAGATTGCATCGTACTTGGCAGGGAGAACAGACAATGATGTGAAAAATTTCTGGAGCAGTAGGCAGAAGAGGTTGGCCAGGATTCTGCAGACCTCAGCAACAACTGCCAAATCACAGAAAAATAGAGCAAAAGTTCCTACAGTTCTTGATGTCCCTACTCCGGAGGTAATTAGATGGAGAGGTTCCTCTATTCCATGTTTTATAGTTCTATCATTATGTTTTCTTCTTCTATAGAATCCATGGTTAATGAATGGAAAAAGAAAATGGAACTGAAATTTGAGACGCTAAATCAGTTTCAAGCTTTGTTTGTTTTGCTGAAGATGATAAGATTTTACTTTATGCTAAAATACAGATTTCCACAAACAAGACATAAAGGATATGTTTTTTAACCTTGTGTTACTATATGCGTATTGCTCCACTAGTATTCCTTCCATTGCAGATGCCCCAAATTCTTAGAACTTCCTTTCCCAGATAATGCAGGAGTAGACCTTGAAAAATGAGTAAAATTTTTATGTGGGTGTGTTGTTTTCACTGCTGCAATTTGTTTACATGGGAATAACACATATTTGTTGACTTGTATAGGCTCCAAAGTTCAGTTCATCATCAGAGGGAGAGTCATCATCAAAGCCTCAGTCATTCTCACTACCCTTAATTCAGAATTCTGAAGTTATCAAAATGGTATCTTTGCCAGATCTCATAAAGTCTGATTTACCTAGTTCTTCTGACCCAATCCATATTGGACAAGACTCTACCCTCTTTGAGAGCTGCAAAATTAGTGAGCAGAATCAACAGATATCCTTTCCTCAGATGCCAGAACTCCAAAATGATCTCACATTCCCAATGGAAAGCCTGGATGGCTTGGCCAGAATCGATGAGCCATGTTTCATTGAAGATTTTTGTGCTCTTGATGATGTATCTGAGTTTGGAATAGGTCTACAACACCCCATTGGGTTCCCTTTCTTTGAGCCACCAGGAAGTTGCAGAATTGAGACAATGGATAGCATTGATAAGTTCAAAAGCAGTGACAGCTTCTTCGATGACTTCCCTATGGACTTGTTTGATCACATGGACCCACCTGCAAGCCCTTCAAAGTTATGACTTTTATGGTCACTGTCGTTTATTCCATGTGTTGTTGTGTTTAGGTCTTGTAACTGCAGGCTAATAATTATGTCATACAAATAACTTGGTCATTCGTTGCTATTTGAAATTGTTGATACTGTTGTCATTCGTAGGATAGCCAAAAACAGACATTGCATTTGTCCATATTGCTGGTCTTCCTGACTGCCAAATTGTTCTGGTCTTGGACCTTAGTTGTTTGTTTCAAGTGATAGCTACTAGTAATATGATCTTAGTAAAAATAATGTGTGGCATTGATTGTTGAAGGCATCAATTGCAATGATATTCTCTTGCTATCCAAACAAGATAACATAAATATTAATTAATATAAGTGTATGCAGATAATATTTACTAACAGTCCAAAGCATTATCTTCAACATCTTTGATTTATTCTGCAGCCAAAGAATACATAATTTTGTCTTTTATAGTCTTAAAACAAAGTAAATTGCCTTGTACTGATAATGGAAAATGTTTCATGTACAGTTAGAATGGTGATTTACGTGGAAAAAATGATAGATTTCTAAAATATGATATGATAAGAGAGAATAAAAACAAATGCATAACAAATGTATTTAAAAAGGAGTATATGTATATCATTATCTTTAAATAAATTTTAGTAAATAATTTGGAGAATTTCAGTAAAAAGTCAGAAACAGTTTTAGGACCTGTTAGTCCGTAAGAGTTGACACGTTAAGATCTTGTTATTTGCTGTTCTGTTAATAAAGTCCTAACTAGTAGAGGTTAGTTTAGCTTCAGTTGTTTTTCAGATTTACCACTTCTTTAGGATATGTAAACGTGGTTGTTACATTTTGACCTATTTTCCTGTTTTGTAGCTTCCAACATTAGGCTATTCATATGTTCAATTCAATTGGAAAAAAATAGAAATCTAAGAATTGGAATCATACAAAATTAATGAAATAAGCTACCCCAAGTGATCATCACAGTGCAGTTTTGAGGAAACTAATTATTTCCAAAGATTGAGCATAACAGTTTCAAGACTTGGTCATCGGAAGAAAGTTGAAAATAGCTTACCAAATAGCTTTTAACAGAAAAGGATTATTCCTTTCAAATACGTAAACAAAAGTAATATCATTTACAACCATTTTCTTCCTTTCTAAATACAAACTTTATATTTACAACACAGCAATAATAAATGTATTCGATTAGCATAAGCCAAATGCAACAATAACAACAAACCAAGGATTTTTCTCATAAGTAGAATTGATCATCCATCACCATTGAGTTCTATCATAAACCAAAAGTTCAGTAAATTCACATAATGTATCCATTAACTTATTCTGATTATAACGGGAAGAGTAAAGCCCTACCTTCCTTTTAATCCTATGTTTACATTCAATGGAGTGAAGAATAATAATGGTGTTTATGTGTTCCTACTCAATCAAGCATTCTCAATACAGAAGTCATTTAGTCTTTGAAGGACTCAAACAGAAGTAGCCACAGTAGTAAGTGAGAATCAGGCCTCGGAGGTGTAGATGACCATTATTCTGCAGCTTTGTTTTGGGTGTATTTTATACCAGTTTGACCATTGTGAAGAATAGCTTCAAATTCTCCTGCAATGAATGATTGGTCTTTCTTGAAAATTGGGCGTCTGAGTTGGACGTATCCACAGTAATCAACTTCATACACTTCAACCTCATTTTCGAATGAAGAAAAAGCCACCCCAACTCCTTCCCCTACAAAACATACAATCAAATCACAATTCAGTTTGCAAAAATCTCTTGCACAATTCAAAATATACCAACTTCTTCATCCAGTAACAGATTCAGTAAATTTCATTCTTGCACATTAATGTAATATGGGAAACAACAAGAAAAAATATTGCATTTACATAAAAGGTTTGTTCGGAGATGAAAGTTGAACAATAAATTGAATATTATACCATGTGTGACAAGCAGCAAGTTCTCAGTAAGACATTTGTCTGCAAGGTCTTTAACTATTTGTTTATATCTAGGCCTTGTGTGCAAGTTTGGATCTTCTTCCCACTGGGGCAACTGAAGTTTCTCAAGCAAAAAAGATTTCATCAGCCCAAGTCACATTTGCATTCGTACCTATATAACTGTCAAATGTGCCAAAAATTCCAACTTGAAAATGAAAATGAAAACCTCCATACCGTTTTATAGACCCTTTCCACATTCTTATCCACTGTGCCCGCCGGAAGCATGGCCTCGAGCTTCGGTATATCGAAACCCCAGTTTCCATCTTTAGGAACCACGTCAAGTCTGATCGCTGCCCTGCTCATCATTTCACACAAGCCATATTCAACAGAGACCTGCAGTTGTGGAAAAAAGGGTTAGAATTGTTGGAAATATCGAGAGGAGAAGAAATCGGAAAGATCTACAAACAATGAGACAATAATCAGAACCACACAAGAGAATGACACCACCTTCAATCTAAAATCTTAAGACATTGGGTTTATAGGTCTTTTTTCTTATATGTTGCTTAGGATTAAATTCACACTTGGATGCCTAAGAAGAATTTCTTAAACTCAATACCTGCTGATATACGAATCTACTCAGGATTTGTAAGGCATGTTACAATTCTAGGAGAAAAATATGAAACGTCATGTTACTCTTTCACCTACAGAACTATAGGATTTTACTTCTCCAGATGAAACTGAACCTCTCCTACAAAGTGTGTGTATATACATATGTTAACATTTATCCCACAAAGTCAAAAATCCCAAACACAAAAATCAAGCATAACCATTGTTTGCAGTATCATTACTGGAAAATTTATTCAAACTTAATGTTGTTCTACTGTAAGACAAGTTAATGTTTGTCTTTGGTAAACTACATAGTACTACACAATATAAAACATGCTCAATCACTTCTATTCTTTTCATAGTAAGTTGGATAAATTTAATTAGAATGTACAAGTTTAAGTTCTATGCATCAAATCATAGACAATCACTGATATGATTTTTAAATAAATATTATAAAACTATAACTTTCCAAGGCAGGTTATGATTGCATAATACTAGAGCTAATTGCATGCACAATTTACTGTTGACTATTGATTTCTTGTGTGAAGACATGATTGTGAATTTGACTGTCTTTTAAAATTCGAATTATTTAATTTTATACACAGAATAACTAAAAAAAAAAAATCAAAGTTATCATACCAAAATTTTCTCATAAAGAACACAATATTACCAAAAAAAAAAAAACTACTGTTTTTAAATTACTGTTTACGACTAAAACTTAATCTTAAAAAATGTAAATTTTTACCCCTTTAAACTAAAAAGGTATCCTTTTTTTTTCAAATTTAAATGATTAAAACATATTTTCTAAACAAAATTAGGGCTCAAATCAGGATTCACCTCAAATTTCAGAAACCAATTAATCCTTAATTTATAATTCCAATTAAACTTCGATGTTCACATTCTGCAAAAAGAACAGAAAGACGATTTTGACCTTGATTTTAGAGGGATCGATGGGGATGCCGTCGCCGGTGAGGTTGCTGGGATCAAAGTCGTCGGACACGGCGGAGAGGGCTGCGACGACTTCGGCGGCGGTTTGAATGCATCGGAGAAAGGGAGAGACAAAGACGCGGTTGAGAGTGAAAGATAGCTTTTTGCGGAAGTCGCGACCCGTGGCGAAGGCTCGGACCCGACCCTGTTGGATGAGGGGCGGGTCCCAGGGTCGGGCGGCGGAGGAAACCCACATGGGTTCGAAGTTGTCGATGCGATCGCCGTGGCGCATTACGACGACGTTTTGGTAGAACTCCGGTGACGCACTTGAAGCCATTTTTGGGTTCAGAAAGAAAGAATGTTCAAACAGTTAATGGTATTGAAGGTGAAAATAAGTTAGCGAAATAACTGTTTTTTCACATTATTCATTGAAAATTATGAAGTATATTAATTTGCATTTCAATTTATTTTAGGGATCAAACAAACACCTAATTATACTTTTAAGAGACATGAATAACTTTTTCTCTTACAACTTTAAGAATATTTTATTATTTAAAATTAGTTTTGTACAAACTAATTTGTGTAATTATTTAAAGTCAAGTCGGAAGTTGAGGGTGTATTGTTTAACGTCAAAGTCTTAGAAGAGTTCTTTTTAATAACGGTGTTTGAAGATATAGGTTGAAAATGTATTATGTATTGTGAATTTTATTGTATGTATGTGAGATTCTTTATATATTACATAATCAAATCTCGATATTAATTAATAAAAAGTATTTTTGAAAGATTCAAATATATAAAAGAAGGTTTGTAAGATTGTTTTAATTAATTAAAATTTTAAACTAATTTAATGTATTCAATTAAGTTTTTAATCAATGTTTTGGAAATCTTATAAATAAAATTTTTAATTTAGTATTTTACAAATATGATAACATTTCTAAAAACATGATTATAAATATTTATTAAGATCTTTCTGAATTGTTTTAAGAGTGTTTACAAGATTTATTTAAGAATTTTTTCAATTATATTTTGATTATGCTAAAGGTTGTGCATTATTGGTATACTTTTCTTTTTAATACTTATAATAACATTCTTATATATTGTTATATTGATTTCAATTAGTTTTTTCTATTAAGTATCTCAGATTTAAATATTTGTTAGTTTCTTTTTGGTGTGATTTAAGAGTTAGACATATCCTCTTAATTGTGTTTAGGAGTTGTTTTTTTTTTATTTCATATGTCTTTATATGTTTTTCATATATTGAGTGCTTATATTAAACATATAAAAATAGTGGATTCTAGTTATTTTAAAGTTGAATAATTAAAATTGGATGTATGATCCTATCGTTATCTGAATCAGTATAGTCTTTGTACGATCTCTTTTTTTTTTATATTTTTATATATTACTATCATATAAGTTCTTTGGTGGAATATTTATCAATTTTGATTTCACAATTAATTGCATTCAAATAAGAATAATTTTTTAAAAAAGATTAAGCAAGGGTTGATCGTTTAAAAAGATTTTCAAAACCAATTCATCCCATTAACTTAGTCTCACATTCTTTTTCAACAATTTAATTAAAAATTAGAATTGATTTTTTTTTGTGTTAATCCTTCTTATAGAAAAGATTAATCATAACATGATATCATAAATACATATATATCAACACAACTTTTACATCTTTATAATTATTGAAAGTATATAACAAAAAATATATAAATATATGTTATCTAAATCTAGCCTAGTAATAAGACTTCTTTATCAAAACAAACAATTGTCTACATATTTAATGTTGCTAAAAGATATTAAAACTAAAACTAAGTTGATTATGAGTCAATATTTAAGAGAGAATTTTCTTAAACTTCCAAAAGGAGCCTTTAATGCCAAAATCCATCTTCTACTCCAATTACATAATGAAAGATAAACTTGAAAATAAGTGAAATTTTTGTAAGTCTCAAGTATCAATATTAATAAACTTAACATACAATAATAGACAATAAGAACTTAATTTGAACTATAAATGTAAGATTCATTATCACTTTATCAAACATATGGATTTATATTTGATATACAAAATTATATAGGAAGTCATTAATTAATTGAGTATTTCTTATTAAAAATATTGGTACAATAATAATTATTTTTTACGAGAATATTAGACATTTCTTTCCGCTTACAAAACAGATATAAGTAACAAATAGTCTCAAGTTTAACTTATGAATATCTTAGTGTTCGGTATTATTCTGAATTATCCAAATATCCACCTACTTGCTAAATACTTTCTTAGATCTCATTATGGTCTCTAGTTTTCATCTTACAATATACTAAACTATGACATTCCAACCACAAACACTCATGTGTCAAAAATGTTCTTAACTCATAATATGAAAACAAACTTTTTTTTTCCCACTTCAACTAATATATTATGAGATATCTTGACATAATTTCTAAAATTACAAAACTTGATGAGTCTAAGATACATATTTTTTTATTTTATTGTCTTAACCAATAATTTATATACACAATCTAAACAAATATAGCATAATAATTAGAAAAGGTATAAAATTAATAATAGTTATAATAATATAATCCATAGATAAGTTTTTTTATGCAAAGATAATGATAGTGATAGTGGTAATTGTAATAGTAGTGGTGATTGTAGTGATAATGGTAGTGAAGAAGGTAGTGGTGGTAGTAGTGGTAATTGTAGTGATAGTGGTAGGAGTAGTTGCTATATTAATGGTAATGATAATGATATTAATAGTAATAGTAATACTAATTGTGTAATATTAATGATAATAGTAATAATAGTAATGATAATATTAATTTGTATATCATTGTAACAAAATCATAAATAATTTTTATATAAAATTTTAAGAGAGATATGAGAAGTGATGTTTGTAATTAATCTTTATTAAAATCATTTCAAAATACTAAATTGTAAAAATAGATTCTTACTTTTTACTATATCGTTTTGTCTTATTCTCAAAGTTTGTAAAGTATCATTAAGATCTTGTGGCATAAATATTTTGATGAGCGGTGATTTGATTTTACTCATAGATAATTTAGATTAAGCTATTTTCAATTTAAAAAATATATATGATTCAGCTAACTCTAATTATTACATCGTTGTTTTACACAATTGCTTATAGTTAAATCAAAACTAAATTTAATTATTTATATATATATATATATATATATATATATATATATATATTATATATTATTTATTATTTTTAAGAACTATAAAAGAACTTTAACATGTTTATCAAATAAAAAGATTATTTATAATTTTTTCAAAATATACAGGTTGTATAGTACATACTGCGCTAACTTGAAGTATAATTTATGAATAGTTTTAACATAGTTATATAAATTTCTTCTTAGAATATCTCCAAGTTATTTCACATGTCCTACGTTTAATAATAATACTATTGTGTCAAACTTGATTATGGCTTCAAATAAAAGTTTTCACCATATACAAGCCACGGAACATGTAGGTAAGAAAAAACCTAAAAATTAAACTATCCAATAAATGATGGATGAGAAATCCAAAATGGAAAACATAATTTAGTTTCATTGTGTCAACAAAATATTATTTATAATATATATATGGTAGGAGAATCCGAAGGAAATACGAGAAGATCTCTAATAATGAGAACTCAGCCAAACTCATATAAAAAAATGACATTATCATCAATCCAAAACTTTAAGACGTTAGGTTCGTGGGTCTTCTTTCTTATATGTTGCTCAACTTTCTCATTCCTAACGAATGTGAGACACACTCACACTTGAATACCTCATTTTTAGTATTTGAAATCAATAAATAAAAAAATTTAAAATATCATTAAGAAATTTAAAATACTGTTTTTTAATCATTCTATGCTAACATGCATACCCACCCCTTGTTATCCGTCAAATAAAGATACGCATGAATTTTCAAACTGAAGATGAACAGTTAAACTCATCCACCCACCCCTTGTTATCCCTAAGCATCATTCTTACTTACTTTGGAGAGTTTCATAGTTTTTGTTGAAGTTAATTATGTAACATAACATAATTATGTAACATTTCTTATGTAACCCTACATTTTCAAGAGTTCAAATAAAAATGTAACGTATGTAATAACATATGGAATCAGTTTACTTAAATTCCATAAACTGCAAGAAACAAATGGTAGTTTTACACTACAAATTCTCAAAACTTACCTATTAGAAGATGTTTCAAACCAAGAGAAAGAGAAAATTCTAAGAACTCTTGCATCTCTATAAATTCACCAACTTTTTCACAAACCATGAACACATTTGGTGATTCAACTACACCACAGTTAATCAATGGAGATCAAAACCCACATAGCAGTAGTTTCAGTCCCAGTATACAGTCATCTACGTTCAATACTTGAGTTCTCCAAGAGGCTAGTTCATCTCCACCATGATATTCACGTAACATGCATAAACCCTACTTTTGGTTCACCCTGCAACAACACCAAAGCCCTTTTTGATTCTCTTCCCTTAACCCTAAACCAGATGTTCCTACCCCCAGTTAACTTGGAGGACCTTCCACACGATGTTCACCCCGCAATCCAAGTTCATGTCACCATCTTACGTTCTTTGCCTTTGATCTATGATGCATTGAAGGCACTGCATGCTAGCTCAAGGCTTGTTGCAATCGTTTCTGATGGTTTGATCACACAAGTGTTGCCCTTTGGCAAGGAGCTCAATGTCTTGTCCTACTCATATTTCCCATCCACAGCTATGTTACTGTCACTTTGTTTGTATTCTTCTGTGCTTGACAAGGCATTATCCGGTGAGTATAGAGACATGTTGGAACCTGTACAGATTCCTGGTTGCATACCGATTCATGGAACTGATCTTCCAGACCCTCTTCAGGATCGATCAGGTGCAGCATATAAACAGTTTCTTGAAGGTAATGAAAGCTTCAATCTAGTTCTATTTTCTTTCTTTTATACTGAACACTGATATGTATTGACAATTGAATTACCAATTATTATAGTATTTTAATCATGAGTCTGTATTGTTAAAATGAAGTTCTCAAAGGTTATTTAAACAGTAAAAAAATGTCAAAATGTCATTTTTTTTTAATGAAATCAGTTAAGTTCTTTGAGGTCTTAGTGAAATAAATTAGTAGATAATTCAGGTTAATCTTTATAGGACACATGGTCAAATTTTTTCAATTTATCAGAAGAATTAGTAACAGTATAGACTGTGTATTATGTTGAGATTAGACTCTAAGATGTTTTGTTTTAAGACTTTGAATCCTTTTGAGTAATGAAACTGATTAGAAATATATGTTAACTTTTTTTTTTTAAGGTAATGAAAGATTCTACTTAGCTGATGGTATATTGGTTAACAACTTTTTTGAGATGGAAGAAAGGACCATAAGAGCCTTGCAAGAAGAAGAGGAGAAAGGAATCCCTTCAGTGTATGCAGTAGGACCCTTTGTGCAAGAGGAGTCATGCAAAGAGGGAAGTAATAATGACATAAAATATTTGAGATGGTTGGACAAACAAGAATGCAATTCTGTGTTGTATGTTTCCTTTGGAAGTGGAGGTACACTTTGTGAAGAGCAGATAAAAGAGCTTGCTTGGGGATTGGAATTGAGTGGTCAAAAGTTCTTGTGGGTGTTAAGACCTCCTAACAAGTTTGGCATTATTGCAGACTTTGGTGCAAGAAATGAGGACCCTTTGGAGTTTCTACCAGAAGGGTTTCTGCAGAGAACAGTAGGGCAAGGTTTGGTGGTGCCTTATTGGGCATCACAGGTTCAAATCCTTGGTCATGGTGCAATAGGGGGATTCCTGTGCCATTGTGGTTGGAACTCAACACTTGAAGGTGTTGTGCATGGGATTCCACTGATTGCATGGCCACTCTTTGCAGAGCAAAAGATGAATGCAGTTTTGCTGACTGATGATCTGAAAGTGGCTCTTAGGGCTAAGGTGAATGAGAATGGGATAGTGGAAAGGGAAGAGATAAGAGGGATGATTAGGAAGCTAATGGTGGAAGAAGAAGGGAAGGAAATTCGTCAAAGAATGAGAAATTTGAAAGATGTTGCTAATGACGCTCTGAAGGATGATGGATCTTCAACAGTGACCCTAACACAATTGGCACTGAAGTGGAAAAGTTTAAGTTTGGGATGCACAGAGTGATTAAAACTTTTGTATAATTGTTCAAATGGAATTAACAACTCATGATTGTAGAAAATAAGATGATACCTTCGTATTTATCCATAAAAAAATCCACTTAATTATCACTATATTAAAAATTAGTAATTTTTTTAGTTTTTAATTTAAAATACTAGTATATATTATTATATTATTAAAGTGAGTTATAAATTGGTGCATTTTTAAAAACTAATTGTTATATTTAACTCACTTTAATAATATATATTAGTATTTTGAATTAAAAAACAAAAGAAAGTATAAATAAAATATTAATATAACGGTTGTAGTAGGTGTTTTTCATTGGACAGTGTCAAATTATACTTTTTCATTGACAAAAGAGAATTTTACCAATTATATTGAAGTAAAATAGTTTTCAATAGAATTGTTTAATACAATTTTTATTTGAGATATGTTGAACAATCTCACTTAAACTACCAAAAAGAGGGGCGTTGCAAATGTGTCTCGTAACTCTTTATCTTAAAATTAAAATGGTTGCTTATTTAAATAATTCATATTTTTATTAATATATAAATTGTGTGTGAGGTTAAGAATTGAAATGAAGTACCGGAAACAATTATAAAGCGAACTTTCTACTGTTATCATAAAATACGTTTATGATCGTTTTAAAGACTCACTTGTATTTCAGTATTTCAAAGAGCAGAGACGCACTTTAGAGGTTAAAATTACCTTACAATTGAGTGTATTAGAAAATCAGCTCATCAAATTGTAACAACATGAAATACAATTTAAATTAATTATAATTATTCCTTCACTTTAAAGGAAACACCTTTCTTTCTCATCTTTCGACTAATTTAAAGAGTGAACGAATGAGGTATTTGCAGACAACTCATTGTCTGTATCACAGAGATGCAAAAAGCAGTATATTGAGGTATGAACTAAAACGGAAGAAAGCTGATTATTATGTGCAAAAATTTACATTTTACATCATCAAATTTACAAAGCAATTTGCCGAAGGGGGAATGAAGGTATGGAGAGTACAATGGGGAACTCAACAGATATTTACAGTACCATCATGGGATAATAACTATATGAAGGTTAGAAGCTGATCCTCAAAGCTTTTTACTCTAACGCGAGCTATCATCAATGCATTTCCTTTTCCAAAATTTGGATGAATTTGGATTGGTATAGGAAATGGAAGCTGCTTCTGGGATTCAACCAAGCAATAGTGGCATCTAGTTACGACATAGTTTAAAGATCATCTACTCACGAGAAAACCCGGTTTAAATAGGATGTCTTTCTTAAAATTACGGCCTGAGACGGACACTGACTCACCTTGACGACGGTAACACTACAAAGGATTAAAGGCATATGTCAGAAAATTAAATTCTTGAAGTAGTGCTAGAAAAAAGCACAAATAAATAAAATATAAGTCAACTAGATATATTAATCAATGTTATTAAGGAAATTTTTCTTCCTTCAAATCATGAACAGTATACAATGAATTTTAAAAATAAAATCTAGCTGGATTGTCATACTAAACAGATAAATTACCAAAATGACGTAGCATTACTTAGAGAATGAAAATTATGAGCTCAAGAAAGTTCTATACAGAAATGGATAAATAAGTTTAGCAGCTACGTTTACTATATTGCATAGTGTTAGATGTAGCCGGCTTAGACATATCTCTATATGTTTTCTTATAAATACATAACCCTATGTAGTTAATGCATAATAGAGATTCAGCTTATGCCTCTCTTACTTTAAGATCGTATATGGAGCTAGGTTTAATCTTTGCCTCCCCAGTGAACCCACTTTTCATTAGCACTACCTTTTTTTTTCAAAAATTGTTCCCTTTCAATTTCTGACTTTACTCTTAGGCTTGCTCCAACCGCCATCGCCACGTTGTTGTCTCAACCATTGTTTTCACCACCACACATCACAATGACTTCCGCAACGCTGTTTGGTCCGGCCACACCACAGTTGTGATCGTTCAGGCCAAGCGACCACCACACAAAATTGTGGCAATTGGAGCTCTGACGCATCACCTCACCCTCACCACTGTTGCCATTTCTCGCCATGTGTGGTGGTACATCTGACCTCCCCCCCTCCGACGGCGACCACCAGTGTATTTGTCTCTTCATCCTCTTTCCAGATCTATAATTTTCATCTTAATTGGAGTTCATTGGAATTTTTTCAATTTTTGTAGGGTTTTTCGCCCTCTGCAACATTATTGATGATTATTCAATATGTACTTGGTTGTTTTTAATGAAAGGTCATTTTGACTTGTTTTTTTACACTTCAATCATTTTATAATGGAATAAAAAATTAATTTGGAGTTTCTCCCGTAAGTATCTTTCTCAATCTTTTCAAAATTTTATGGCTTCTCAAGGTATTCTCGTTGATACAAATAGCACAATTTTAATCCACGGTGAGGCACCTCAATGCTTTTGAGACGATGTTGTTCTTAGTGTGTGTTATCTAATTAATCCCACGTCATCCTCAGTTATATACAACAAATTTCATAACTATTTTATTTCCTCATAAACCTCTTCAACCCTTACTTCCTAAAGTCTTTGGGTTCACATGTTTAGTCTTGGTCTAGACAAATTCTTTGTTAGGTCACACAAATGTGTCTTAGAGAAATTAACCTAGAGGTAATCATAAGAACAAGTGAAGTTAAATTTGGACAACATTTCTCTATTCATTCCGTAATACAAATACAATAGGCTAGCACACTTATTTTAGTGCTAAGGTCAACCCAAATCTAGAAGAGCCAATGAGAGAATGGCATGTGGCATTCACACTTCCAATGCCTCTTCTTCACATTTAGCACATGTATTCCTTACTTTGTTTAGAGCTCCTTGTGCACTAACTTTAAGCCTTGGATGTTCTAGAGTTTGCATTGGGCTTTAGAAAGCCCAAATGCAACCCTAGATGAATTATACTATCCTTTTCTACCCATGGCCCAAACCTTATTTTTCTAGACCCAAATACAAAGACCAAACTATTCTAAACATTTATACAAGTAAAGGACTTTATCTTGCTCCATGATCTCCAGAGTGATCTCTTCAAGGTTGCATTCGGGCCTAAACAACTAGTGAGAGGTCCAAATAGACTCAAATAGGCCCAATCTTCTAACAAGTTCTTGATCTACCATCTGGCTTTTTATCCTCTTTATTCTTTGAACCGGTTAATTAAATTGAAACATAAAGTAAACAACGGAACTCAATCAAGATATGAAAAAAAAAAAAATAGGAACACAAAATTGGGCCCATAGATCAAGAGGCAAAAGAATAAAGAGAAATCAATCATCTAATAGAATACGCCCCCGCCACCTTAGGCAAAGAATAAAGAGGACAAAGAGCCATAGGGTAGATCTTGAGCTTTTCAGAAGATTCGGTCCATTTGAACCTATTTGGGCCTCCTACCAGCTGTTTGGGCCCAAATGCAACCTTAAAGAGATCATTCTGGAGATCATGGGGCATCATGATGAAGTCCTTTACTTGTATAAATGTTTAGATAGCTTAAAATAATTTAGGTCTTGTATTTGAGTCAAGAAGAAAAAGCTTTGGGCCTTGTATTTTAGCCATAGGTAGAATACGGTTAGAATAAGATAGTATAATTCATCTACAGTTGCATTTGGGCCTCTTAAAGCCCAATGCAAATCCTAGAACATCCAAGGCTTGAAGTTAGCGCACAAAGAGCTACACACAAAGCAAGAAACACATAAAACATGTACTAAATGTGAAGAAGAGACATGGGAAGTGTAAAGGCCACACATGTCATACTCTAATTGACTCTTCTAGATCTAGGGTTTTATTTTTAAATTTGAATTTTCTGAATTTGACTCCACTCTCCACTTTGGACTGACCCTAGCACTATAAATAAGTGTGCTAGACTATTGTATTTTCATCATGGAATGAGTAGAGAAATGTTGTCCAAATTCAGCTTCACTTGTTCTTGTGGTTACCTCTAGGTTAGCTCATTTTTTGAATTTAGCCTAGGCACCTTGTGAGAGTTGGCCTCACCTCTCTCACATCTCATTTTTTCTCTAGATCACTTCATCCAATCCATGAATTATACACAGCATTCATTACTTCTGCTGCCTCCTCCACTCCAAATCAAGTAAGGACCAAAGCTGGTTTCTATCAAGATCCACTTTTGAATATTATGTCTACATTGATGATAATTTGATCTCTTGCAAGAGCAAGAAACAAAATGTTGTGGCGAAATCTAATGCGGAAGCATAATATAGAACTATAGCCTCAACTACATGTGAGCTTATTTGACTTAAAAAGTTACTTAATGTGTTGCAATTTGGATATGTCATTCAAATGATACTTATTTGTGACAATCCAGTTGTTCTTCATATTAGCTCAAATCTCATCTTTGCAAAAGGACTGAACATATTGAGATTAATTGCATTTTATTCAAGAAAAGATTGTACCTAAGATATCAAGACTGAATCTGTTAATTTTAATGACCAACTAACAGATATTTTTACTAAATCATTACGGAGAACTAAAAATTGATTTTATTTTAATAAGTTTGGTACATATGATTTATATGCACCAGCTTAAAGAGGAGTATTAAATGTAACGGACTAAAGCCCATCTCTTTGTATTTTCTTATTTATGCTCAATACACAATAGGAATTCAGCCTATGCATCTCTCTCTCTCTTATTTTAACATAGGGATAAAGATCAAGTGTCCTAAAATTGAACATTTGACAAGAGCGTAGCAAGATTGTGGTGAGACATGGAAGGTTGAGACAAAAATTCTATTTGAGGCATGAATTGAGAGAAGAGCTCGAGTAACTAACCTTGTAACATACGACAGTGTCATCAGGATACATTGCAAATAGCTTCGTACCAAGGCGTGCATAACAGGAATCACACAGACTCTCATCATCAATTTGCACATGCCTCGACCTCTCTTCCAATCTTGATAATCTTGCATCAATGTCCACAGCACGAGATAAATTATGCACAATCTGAAACAATTTCTGAGTAAGATCACAAGCCCATAATACTTGATTGACAACAGAAAGAAGCAATCAACCTTGAAATATCAGACTACAAAGCACAAAGAAAAATTAATCTCGGGTAGCATAAAGGAGTTATCGGAAATATTAGTTTCATTTCAGAAATTAATACGAATTTGGTGGTTACATCCATAGAAACTGGTGCTACTGTAAAGACTATACCAAAAGTATCTTACTAAAATAAGCCATATATATTGTTCCATAAGTATTTAAAAAACAGTTATATTTGCCAAAATCTTGCAGAATGCTCCAAAAACCTAACTTCAAGAGAAGTTTCATAAATTAGGATTACTAATTATTCTTGACAGAAGCCACTACACCCTGCGTGGAGTTTAATTCTTTTTTCTCTATCACATGGAAAGAAAGATCTGAGATTAGAACAATCTATCCATCTGGAAAAAAAAAAAGATGTAAGTACCTGGCCTTGACGATGATGATGAACTCTGGCCCTGAACATTCTTAGTAAAGTATCAGAAGCAAGTTGAAGTGGCATATCTGGAGACAGTTTCTGCATTATAAAGTCAAATTTTAAAATTAAGAACCACAACTCTGAAATGAATTAAATATGGTTAAAAAATGACAAACTGCATGTAAATAGATAGAGTCCTTCAATTGCAGAGAGATACATCCAATACTGACAATTATAAAACTTAGCATTTTCAAAATGCCGAAGCTTATGCAGCTCCATTGACTAATTTAAAATAGGACTGTTTCATAAAAAGGCATCACCTAATAGTTTGAAGTTTGGGATAGTACATCATTGACATCTGTATTAAAGACCCCATGTCAAACACTCAAGAATTCATTTGTTGCAACTACTATTTTTCAACACAAGTGTTGAATTTCAACATGATCTGAGTTGTAACATTGTATTGTTCAATGTCCCAATATCACACCCAAAAGGATCTTGCATGAGCAGGAACCTTTAATACAACCATCTATACGCCTTCACCTAAGAGGTTATTGAAACATTAGATAAGAGAGAAGGTAATGCAATCCTTCAATCCAAAGGGCTGAACAAGTTTAAAACTTGATGGTTTTATATGGGGTAATCATTTATTTATATTAATAATCTAAAGGTATTTTGCCAATGTAAAACTCACCGATATAACACATGGATAGCCATGGGAATCAGCCCAATAAAGAGAAGCCTTTCAAGATCTATACCCGTAGGCCAAAACGGAAAACTGTGTCTATTCAGAATTAGCTATTTTGGGGAGAAGGAAGTGAATTCAACTAGAGAGAATTCTTCTATAGGGGAGGGAATCAGAACTGAAGGAGACATTGTGGAATTGGGAATTCATTGGAGTCCAAATATCTTCTCTCTTGGGTTGTGGGAGAGCATTGCTCACATTTATCTTTATATTTTCCTTCTTTGCTAATTAAATACAAATCATGGCGTTCTGTTAGGAATTATCCTAACAGGTACACATATTTTCATGCAACAGATCCTTTATCCATTTCTGTGGAGTAGGGTGCAAAATATATACTTCATGCAGTGGAATATAGATGTTGCGAACAATTTGCTTCAGAACTTAATATAGTGAGTTTAGTACCTCTAAAACTTGCAACGGATCTAATGATTCTCCATGATTATGGAGTAGGCGAACAGCAGCAGTAAACATGGGATCCTTTCCATCTTGTGGGTCCAAATACATTTCAAGTAACCTGAGGAGAATAAACAAAGAGCAAACGAGCATTAAAACAAACTTGTTAAACAACCCCAGCATACAACAATAAAATATTAGAAGGGTAAATCGAGACAAACTGCATGTATGCATCAGCTCTTCCTATCTCAGCACAATACTGCTCAGCAGCTTCACTGTCTTCCAGTTTCCTGGGAGCCAACATATAATAATAATATTAATAATAATAAGGAAAAAAACTACTTGTTAGTGATTAACACATTGTATGCCAATTGGTTTTTCTGCGCGTGTTTAACGTTATTCACATTAAACCTCACTATCCTAAAACTATGAGAATTTGAGAAATTCAATTGTCTGCTAAAATACATATCCAATGGAACCATGCTGATTGCAGATATCCCAACTTTGGACAATCACCTTAGTCTGCACAAAATATGGTAAATTTATATCTCACCAATGCTATTAAAGGCTTTTTCTTTACAAATTATTGGAAACTGCAAGCCTTGACACTTTAAAAGGATAAATATTTGCTAAAAAAGTAATCCATATTCACGTTTTCTATTTTGTCTACAACAACCAAGCCTTATCCCACTTAAAGAGGAGAGTCAAATATATGGATAAAGCATATTCTTTCACCCCAATATAATTTTTTTTTTCAATAAATCAAATTATTGCAGGGTCAATTTTAATCACATTTCTTGCTAGTGTACATAATAAAACCAAGATTCCAAAACCACAGCCTTTGGGCCCACTCCCCCTGCTCCAAAAGATAGTGCAGTCCTAAGATGGAATCAAAGTTCAAAAAATATGAAATATTGCTCTTTGAATGTCCATGGGCTATTGATCACGAGAAAATCCCAGGTTTTTTCTTGCCTTTTTGGGTCTACTTATCACACACTTCTATTGCAACAAATTACCCTGTTTCTGTCTTTTGGTCTGTTCTCATTGTTTACTATTTTCTATCCTAAAAAATGCACACAAGAGCAGCACTATTTACTAAAGTTTTCTTGCTTGGGTCTATTGGGTGTTGGTTGTTTCTATATTTGTTATTACTCCTTTCATCCCTATTTATAAGACCCTTTCAACTTATTCACACTCTTTAAGAAATTAGTTAAAAACAATAAATTGGTCAATAATTTGTATTGTTGTTCCAAAATTAACCTTGTTATATTTAAAGCTAAAGTAGTTGAGTAAGACATTGATATCTGTGAGTACTTATATTCTCAAATCAGAATATAAGAGAGAAACCTTATTTCATTCATTTCAAATATTTATTAATTTTTTTAAGCAAGAACATGTCAATTACTTAAGGGTATTTTGGGAAAAATAATTAATGCATCATCAACTACAAAGGAGTATTATAAAAAGGGATAACAAATTTTCTGAAATGAGTCTTATAAATGGGGTCGGAGGGAATAATACATCAGTAAGATTCCAGTTCACTAGTGGCTTGTTAATTCGGACAACATAATTTCACATTTACGAAAAGTTCGTGAAGAGACACCTTACTCGATAAATTATCCAGGGCATGCACATCTTATTGTATGATGAACTGAGGAGACGGTTATTAGCAGTGCAAATTAGATAAAAAATTTATGTATCGTCTCTAAGAGTCTGTTTGCATGTCATCCCACTAGATGATGAGTAAGCTAGTTTATTTTGAAATATTTATACTTGAATTTTGACGTTTTTGATTTGTTTAACCTTTAGAGTTTAGCATTATGACCTTGTTATCTGCTCATTTATGTATGGGTTTAACTTGTATTGTCATAGCTTTGACTGAATTTATATGAAAGCTAGTGCATTTTTGAAGTTAATTAACACTTACAAAGCCAAAATTTGGAGGACCAAAGTCTCCTGCCCCAGTCTTCTATACAGAATAGCCTGTCAAGTAAAGAAAAAATTATTAAACGAAAAAAATAGAGAATGTTAAATATACTACTAGGAGCTGTTAGAAGATTCCAAAGATATTTGTTTAATCATTACTTTAGGGTTAGAGTTTACTATATGTAGAGATCGATACACGGTTTCAAATCAATCAATTAAAAATCTTCTCTCTTTCAAATTAATCCTTTCAAGTAGGTATCAAAGCACCCGATCTTAGGAGCCTTGCTTCCGCATTCCTTCTTTACCATCTTAGCTACGATTCCTTTTAGGGTCATCTGAAGTGCACCCATTTCCTTTGAATATTGGAGTTGCCTGAAGTTCATCAGCTTTCGGTTGTTTCCACTGCCACCCGTTGGAGACATCAGCGCTGCCATTGTTGTTGGATCTGCATTGCTTCCGTCTCCGGAGCTTTCTGTCTTATTGTTTTGTTTTATTTAGGAGGCTGCTAAGGAATCCCTATCATTTATTTTAGCATGGCAGTTTCCAGGATCAATTAGTAGATATATCGACCAAGTTACTAAAGGATCCTCAAATTAACTACATATGTAACTTGGTGCATATGACCTATATGCTCCAACTTGAAGGGGAGTCTAGAATCTCATAAATATAGTAACAGTAGATATTAGAACGAATTCGATATTTTTGTATTTATATTATTAACCTAAAATAGAATAACTGAATATTCTGTAATTATATCTTCAATATGTTGTAATTATGTTTTCTCCCCTATAAACTCAATAGCTTTGTTGTGGTCTAAACACATGGAATTCCTCCTATGCTCTCTTGTTTCTCTCTCTATCTCTCAACAATTACAAAGAACCATTGGTATAACGTATGCCAACATTGGATAAACATTTCTTAAGAAAACAGTCAAAAGTCTCAAAATTACCTTCTCTAACCACAATTCTGATCCTTCAATCAAATAAAGAACTTCTTCTGGATCATACAAGTCTGAGGATTGCAAAAATATCTGCAATCTTTCCCTGACAGGAATGTCAAAGATTGAGTTCTTCAAAGCAGCCAAATTTCTTGTCTCTATATTTTCACCATCAAGATTCTCAGAGATATTTTCAGATTCAAAGACTTCAATTGCTGATTTGGCAAGTGAGAGGGCATACAACGTATGTAACTGTGTATCATTACAGTCCTGGTCTTCAATCAACCACTGGAGATACCTAAATACAAGGAACCAAGTGTAAACTAAAGAATCAGAATTTTAATAAATAAAAGAGGAATTAATAACTTCATCAAATCCTTCAACTCAACAACCATAAGCATCCTCATAAAATTCGTAGACATTATAGTTTTGTGAGTATACTGCAGACAGATAACACGGTGGCATACCTCTGTAAAATTTCTACCTTCTGCGGATCAATGGTTGTAACAACTTCATCTGTAGTGTGAAAGGAATAACACATCACTGATGGTCTCAGAAATAAAACAAACTTAACAGATTTAAAAAAATAACAATGACTATCATATCAGAGAACCCTTTGGCAGAGTATATTAGGCATTGTATGATAATATTCATTAAAGGAAGTAGTCCAAACTGGTCAAAAATTATATTTCTCAATAAAAAGTATCAAAGCATAATAATAATCCAAATAACGAGCACAAAATGCTTATAGAATCAAGGCCTACCAGGAGAAAGATGGATCTCTCGTTTCTCTGAAGTCAAAACTTTGACTGCAAGAACCTGGCTAACATCTGCAATCTGAAATGAAAATATTCAAAACAAGAATAATGATCACTTAATCAGATTATCAAGTTGGAACAACGAACTTCTAAACACTCATACCCATCCTAGATGTTCTAGAATCAACTCTTGGTCAGATGATTCCTCAAGAATCTTTGAAGCTTCAGCTGCAGCAATTGCCCTGCCAGAAATAAGGCTGTCCCCACTATCCTGCGTGCTATTCTCCAAAGCAGGGTCTTTCCACAGCCCGGATGAATAATTTCTCGCTAGGATGCGCCAAATATGCACAGCTTTTGAGCTCATTCCTTTACTTGCACACAAGAAGGCAAGCGTCCGTAGGTGCCCAGACTCTTCTAACATCTGCTCCAATTCCTCCTGAAAAGGAAATGTATTTCATACGGTCATTTTTCAAGAAACCCAGGTAATTCCCAATATTTCAAGAAACCTAAGTTTTCATTAAAAGGCAGCATAGATTTAGAAAAGGGAATCTTATCATTTCCTGTTCATGCTTGTGGTTGACATTCAAAGTAGATTAGGTTTTTGGTTCCTCAAGTTCATTTTGCTATTAAGTTGATACTATTTTCTTTCCATAGAGCTTCAAAAATGATCATATCAGGAACAAGAAAAAGTAATTCCTCAGATTTACTTAAATAATATCTACAATTCCATTTACTACATATTTTTTACATTGTTGATCACGAAAATGAATCACTCCAATCAAATAATTAAATACGTGTTAGAATAATGTTCAGTTCATGTATCATATGTTAAAAGCTTAAAATTTTAAAGAATAATTATTTTGGAAGTAGCACCCATTCTTGATTGTTTAGTATTATAGATACAGATGTTCTGCAATACCCAAGCATCATTTAATAACTCAGTCAATTTCACTTAAACAATTCCACGGTGCCTCACTCTATTTCTCCCGTTTAAATTCAGCAATAATAACATCCACAGAGCTTATGTAAAAACAAAAACATTAATTTGCATATATCTATTGAGAGATCACATATAACATGGAAGCCACAATAACAGTAATTTGCACGTACCACAACACACCAGTTTGTAGAAGACGCCAGCCTCTCCATGTCCTCAACACAATTTAGAGCTCTATAGAGATACATTAGTAGAGTGTCAACTCCCTCCCTGACTGATTCTGCTAGGTCTTTTTCTCGACAGGCCTCCAAATACCTAAACACAATATTGATCAACGAAGGTGGTTACAAAAACAAGTCAAAGACCATAACAACAGACATAAGAAAGCCTCCACAAAAAAATACTATTTTACAATGCTATTTTGATATGGCACTGAAACCCAAAATATTTCAACTTTCAAGTATATTCCTATCTTCCTCTACCCAAACTTTTCTTTATAATCTGCCAAAAGTCCTGGTACAGGATATAGGAGTTCTTTGTTGGTATCTGTACTGTATCAAATTATCGGAGTCTGCGGGAATATAATCAACAAAAATTGAAACAAATAAGTGAATAACAACAAAATTGAAGTCAGACCTACTAATGTTCTTGATTGCTGACTTCAACAAATCAGCTCTATTAGCTGGATTGAGAAAAAGATCATTATCTACCATTGTTTCTACACCTGCTTTCCTCAGAAAAGAAGCTCTTTGGATTGTCATCAAACCATCATCTATAACATCTTCAAGAGGGGCTGGTGGAGGATGCAAACCCCAATACCTATTCCTAGGAACCTACAAAAGCCAGTTTGAACATCTGTACCACATTCATACAGCACAAATTTTAAATATTTGAATAATTTATATGTATTAAGGACAAGTACCACATTTTACAATATAGCACATGACCTAATAGAAAAATTAGTAGCAATCTAGTATATTTAATTGAAAATCATCAAGCGCATCAAATAGCCAAGGTATCACAAAGCGAATGAACTTCAACCGTTAAGAATGTGTTAAGCAAAGCTTTTTAAGCTAGCTTCTGGCTCATTTGACTAGCTTATTTTAATATTAAACCTATTTGATAAAAGAACCTATTTTAGTAGCTTGTTGAAGTATTTTGCAGCATTTTTTGAAGTGCTGTCCTCTCAAAAGAACAACTCTTTGCAAAACCTCCAACTCCATGATAGTCATTTTAACAGTCAGCATATCACAAGAAAGTTGGGATAGCAGAGCATGGATCCACCATAGAACCATTATTGCTGCTATTCAAATTCAAAAAATACTTCCGTATACAAACTTGCACATAGATATTTTGCCCAAAATATTACATTTCACAACCATAATAGTCAGCAGCCACTCCAAAAAACACTTACAGTATCTTAAAATTTCAATTTAGGCCTAATCCAACCCTAAAAGCTAGTTCACTAGTCAATGTAGAACTTTGGTTTTTCCTAAGACAGTATAGTATATATCTGGAAGGCTACTGTTTTAATATTAAAATAAATAACCAACCATTACAACTATTATTATTACATCTATCTATCTGTCTATTTATATATATATATATATATATATATATATATATATATATATATATAT
>Ga0209489_102401_pt1 | contig 38255 bp, 18 predicted proteins | sample SiratrowhiteBW_FD_187527 | JGI IMG/M metagenome (GOLD analysis project Ga0209489, IMG submission 187527) | Root nodule microbial communities of legume samples collected from California, USA - Siratro white BW (SPAdes) (version 2) | ecosystem: Host-associated > Plants > Roots > Nodule | place...
TCTCCATGAGCATGGCCCAATGGTCATAATGACCATCAAACCGTGGAATTGCTGGCTGAACAAAGCTGCTGTTCTCTGTAGCCATAATTCTCTGAATTTTTTCTCTTTTATGAATCTCTTGCTCTTGTTATTTTCTTAAGAAACTGCAGTTTCTTATCAGGCCTCTATGACGAGGCTCTGATACCAGATGTTGGATCTTAGAATAAATTTGCAAGTTTAAACTGAAAAGCATATATTGAATTGCAAAAGCAAGGCTTTATACAAGCCTGTTACAAGGAAAATAACATAAACAAACTCCACGTTTACAGTTCCTTACAACGTGGTGAGTGGGTCTAAGACCAATTCAAACAAACAGATTGTCCTACAAACCAGGGCATTATTAACAGAGTAGATAACCAACTAAGCAACAATAAAAAAAAAATCCTAACAGTTCTAATACTTCAACAAAAATAACGTATTAAACTGAAGGAAGTACTCGTCTTAATTTCTTTTGAGATTTTTTTACATAAACTGGGCTATTTTGAGATTTTTTTACATAAACTGGGCCAAATAGCCCAAGTGCTCATTCTCTTTTATTATTTATTATTCTTCTTTATATCCAGTTATGCAAAGTCCATTTGAATTAATCAAACATTTCTTTTGAAGGATTCTATTTGCATTGCTTTTATTTTCTCTCAGCCCCCATTCTGCATTTTTCTATTTATTTTCCCAAATATATTATTCCAAGAAATTATTTTTCGTTTTTTTAATACATTTTTTTTTATTTAGATATATTGTCCACTTTAACCGTGAGTCGCATGGTTAATCCTTAGAAAATGTTTTAGAAGATTAAAAGGAAAAAAAAAGTCTCGTGTAAAGAATCAAAAAGTAAAGAATAGCGATGTTTATAAATCTGTTTATACAATTTGTGAATATTTTATTTATAAAAAACTTATATCTATATAAATCGCTACAGTTTGTGTAAATCAACTTTGATGTCTATAATAGATTAAGTGTGTTTATTTATTTTTTTAATAATTTGATTTCTTAATAATAGTATTCAGGAAAAACACAAAAAGAGTAAAAAAAAAAGTAACAGACAGCTAAAATAGAAAACATAGCAACAAAATGTTTTGTTTTCTCTTTCTCGTTTTACTGTATTCCATTTTGTACCAAACAAAAAACTTTTGAACACTTGTTTATTAATTTTTTTTCTTTTTCTTCAAAATAATTCTTAAAAACATGTCAGAAATAATCTTTAAATATGTAGGACTAAGATCTATTTTTTTTTATTTGTTTGCAAGATTGGGCTACTGGGCCTACTCTTTAGGTTTTTGTTGCCTCAATTAATACAAACTTATATTCAAGGTGGACCTCTCACTTATCAAATTTCAAATCTTGTACATTGGATTTGCTCAACAAGAAGGAAACATAGGGTGTGAAATTAGGGCTACCATTAAACTTGTACTACAATTACAATCAGTTTATATACAAATATAATTATCTTTTATTACTTCAAATTTGGGGTGAATCGAGTCTCTCAAATATTGAAAAAAATGTTAATGATTGTCATTTATAAATAAAATAATAGTAATTTAAAATATTAGTTAACTATATTAATAATGACACAACTAAAAATCAAACATTAATTAAAGTTGGATTATTTGAAAAAATCATTAAACTATGTAAAAGTGGTTAAAATTAATCTTTATTAAAGAAAATTTATTTTTCTATATAAATATACATGAGAATGAAAGAAATATTAGTGAAGTATTTACTACTTGGAGAGCAGAGGTGGGCAAGAAAAAGTAGAAGGAAAAGTTGGAAAAATAAGATAACAAGTGAAAAGAAATTGATTTTTTTAAATGTTTGAATTGAGAAGAAAAACACAGAAAAAGTATGAAAGAAAATATATTAATTCTCTCTTTGTTTATTTGGTTAGATAGAAAAAGAGAAGACTTTTTTTATTTTAATTTATGCATTACTACGAAAATGATTATATTTTTATATAATTAAATTTATAAAAATATGAATAATTTTAATTTATAATATAATATTAAAACTTTATTTTAAACAAATTGTTGAAATTTAATGTCAGGACAATGATAAAGATAATATCTTGAAAGGAATGAACAATTAAGAAAATAAATTTGTTTTTACAATTAGTTGTGAATGTGATACGTAGAACACATCAAAAGAGAAAAATATATAATGAGAATGTCTAAATTTTATCATCACAAAAATAAAACATAGTTATTTTATCATTTGACATAAAAGTAGCATAAGAAATGTAAAACTTTTCACACTTTTTCTACGTAAAATATATCTTTTAGAAACTTACTGATATAAAACTTTTTAATCTCAAATTACATGTTTTTTAAATATTATTTGTTACTTGCCATTTAAATATCTATCACAAGTCTTATTCAATTTTTAAAATATGGGTGATTACAACGTGAAGTTGCATTAAAAACGGTCAATTAAATATATAACAAAGATTAATTATCAATAAGTAAATAAATATTTTGTAAGATTCACGTGACTACAAAAATAAAACTTTCACTGCAATGAAATCCTGTAGTTTACACACAAATGAGTATTTGTTATTTTACTTTTATCTAACCTCTTAGTTCTTTGAATTATTCCAAAAAAATAAAAATTACTATTTTGATTATGTTTAAGTAATATTATCTTATAACATATTTGATTTTTTTTAGCAGAAAATGAATTAGGAATCTCAATTTAAATACGTCTGTCTAATTGGCTCAATAAAAAAAATTACAAAAACAAACAAAGACATTTTTCCACTATTTATAAGAATCATTCCACTACGAAGATAGTGTTCTTAGAGAAATCTGATCAGTTTTAATAAGACCAACCTAATATTTGCCGGTTCAATTAATATCGTTCTGGATAGAGTTCATTAATTATTATTATTTTTCAATGTAGTAGTTGACAACTTTAATTTGGGGAAAAAAGGAAGGCACCATTAACTAAACCATCAACCATTTAGATCCTCTTTAATACCCTAAAAATATCAACTTAATATATTTATTACCATGATTGAAGATAAATATTTACATATATATTTAATTTTTATATGTGCAAAATAAAAATATATAAAAGGAGTTCACAGAACCAATAGATTAATTTTACTTAATAATTAGTTTTTAATTCAAGTGAATTGTATGTGGAATCGAGATTTAATTGCTAGAATTTACTAATAACTAAATTTTAGAATAAAAAAATTCAAAGACAGATTATATCACTTTAAACCTTTAATTTTTACTAGAACCAAAATGCAAAATAACTTTTATTCCAAATTAATTTCCTAAACTTTCATCTAAGTACACACTATCTAGGAGTTTGTTTCTAACCTATGTTTGAATGTTTCCCAATTTAGTGAGACAAATCTCACTCGGGTATTTTAATGACATATGCTTTAATTGTACCGTCAAAACTCCGTATATTTTTTCTTTTGGTGTATGTCTACATGTGTTCGGGTGTTTTTGAATTTTTCTTAATTAAAAACTATTTAGATTGGATTAAAATTGCCTGTTTTTCAGAATCTGAAGATTAAACTTGCAAAAGAAAAAACAAAAATTGCCAGTGAAAAGTAAAGGAAAACCAACCTCTTTTATAATAAGTTACAAAGAATACAGTTTCATTTCGCTAAGTTAATTTCCCTGTCAATTTCTTTAGTTAAGGTTGGGCTTATTGCCTACCCTAGATCTTCATAGTGTATTCAATCATTAAACGAATCAATTTACATTAAAATGGCTTCATGATTGTGTCTACGTGACATTATTGTGTCTCTCCCACACCTGAATGCTACAAATAGAGGACTATTAGGTAGATTTTGTATAATATGTTAGCTTCATTTAGCATTTAGAAAAAAAAAATGTAAAAGCACAGGTTTTATAAATATAAATTTTATTTATCATTCTATATATTTATTATGAAATATTTATTTCGATATAATTAATAGTTATTTGTATACACTTTAAGAATTAAGATTATTGTTAATTTAAATACATATTTTTTTCTCAATCTTTCTAGATGTATTTTAAAATAAAATCATAACAAAATTTTAAGTTTTAAAACAAAGAATATATGAGATATAATGGCTAATTCTAATGATGTCAATAAATTTGAGATCAAAATATTTGGGTCATTTATAGAAATTTTGTTTTTTCATATTTTGACTTACAGACTTGTTTCCGTATACTTAAAAATCGATATCAATGTTAATTTAAATATATTTTTCTTTCTTTAACTCTTCAAAATACTTTTTAAAATCAAAATCCTAACAAAGTTTAGAATTCTAAAATAGATAATATCCCAGTATACAAGTATACAATAAATGATCATACCTATGTTATCTCAATTGAATTCAGATACATTATTCTCCGCACTACATGTATTATTACTTTTTATTTATTATTAGTTTTATAAAATAAATATTGAAGAATACACCTTATTTCTGGTCTCAACCATGGCCATCTCTATCTGATTTTGTAACATGAAAGAGTTGATTAATTACCTTCATCATATACACCCCAAAAGTCATGTAGGTCCTCAAAGGCATAGGGGTTCTGATTGTTGTTGGCTTCCATGTATTTGCAAACTGTTTCTTTCTGCTATCTTCGTGATATGGAGTGAGAAAAAAATTTTATCATAGTAAAAAAAGATTACTAATAAAAAAAATCCACACACATACATGAAGTGACGTTGCTTTTATCATAAAGAAATCAAAGGTGGTAGATAGGATTTTACATCACTGCAATGGGACACCATGGCAGTGCAGGGACCAGTGTGACTTTAATGCTCAAACTCTTGAAAACGTGGTCAGCTCAATTTATTAGGTGCCCTTAGATAATGGGTCCCTCATTCGGACAATTATCTCTCTTTCTTTATCTTCTTTTTCCTTCCAGTCCTTTCAATTAAAGAATAACCCTGAACCAAATTTGAAGCATAAAAAAAAATACTAATTTTTGAAAGAGAATATTTTAATCTTTTGTCTTTTTTTCTATTAGAAAAAATTAAAGTGCACACAATAAGAGAACAGTGATTTCTATCCATGGCCCCAGTGTTGCAGGGTTATGATATGGTGTGGACCTTGGTGTGTATTTTTAGTTCTTGTACTCAACTGATTTTGGTGTGAAGCAAATCCGATTGAGGACCAGCTTTTGTGAAAGAAAAATCAACTAGAAGAAGGGTTGGTGATTTTGCTTTCAACCCACGAAGAATCTTTTTCCATAAAGAACAAAAAGTGCTTCTATCATGCCATGCTTTCACACTCTCTTGTGCAGTAGTGTAAACTTTTGCCTTTGTTAAACTTGGCTCTTTCAAAAAGTTTGCTGTCTTTTAATTAAAAAAAAAAAAACTACTTCAGTATTATTATTGAAAATTAACAATTAAAATTGTGGTTATACACGGTTAGCTATAAATAAAAAGTTAAATTTGTTTATGGGTGGTTTTGATTTTTTTTTTATTTTTGTAGAATTCGTTTTCTATTTGAGGAAAACCAGAAAAGAAAAAGGAAAACCAAATCCTACCTTTCTCTTGTGTCTTGTCTCTTGATTGAAAACTTGCTTTATTTGTCCACTAGCAATTATGGGTTGCCTATGGAAAAACTCTGCAAGTTAGGGCAGTACTGTGACTATACTTTTGTTCATTTCCTTTTCTTCTACAGTGTTTTTTGTTTTTGTTACATTTTCCTTTTTCTTTTTCCTAGAGTTTTGTGACAACATATTAAGTATTAAAAGATATAATTTTTCATAAAGATTTACCTGGCTTCTTTACGTGGTTCATTGTAATTGTTGGTAAAATGAAAAATTTCTTGTTAAAAGTATGCAGTGACTTTTTAGTAAGAACAGTTAGATTTCTTTCAACATTACAGATTCAAACAGTTAGATTTCTTTCAACATTACAGATTCAAACATCTTGTCAAAAGTTTATGCAGTGACTTTTTGTTTCATGCTTGTTATGGTTTCTATTAGTTTCTGCTTTTATTTTATTTTTCTCTATTTACTTTTTTTTTTTCTTTTTTTTCGTATGATATTTCCAGAAGCAAGCAGTTGAATTAGACTCACATTAAATACTTTAATCACTACTTCAAAAAGGATGGGCTATATTTTCTTGTTAAATGTTTTTAATTAAAAAGTTATTTTCCTTTACACGTTGATGGGCTATATCATCTTATTACTAGATTTGTGATCGAGAGAGTAAATTGATCACGTATTATATTATAAAATAGTTAGAATTTTATTGCAGTTGATTATATTGTAAAATGTACAAGTTGAAAATTCTTTATAACTTTTAATATCTCATTTCACTAATCTTTTTCCCCATAAAATTTAATTCAAAAGAAGAAAATGTGTAAAAAAAAAAGAAAAAAATGTGAAAATTTTAATGTAAATAAAATAATAAATCAAATAATTTTCATTAAACACTTTTATCTCCTACAAACTATATATATATATATATATATATATATATATATATATATACATTATGGTTGTAAATATCTGATGGAAAGTATTCCTTAAGGAATCACGAGAATAACATCTATTTACTAACATCATTAAATGTAGAATGAACTGTAACTATTGTCAAAGATGATAATGAAAAAAAAAAAAAAGTATTGCCAAGATTTCACGATGCTCAAAATTAAATTTGTAAATTTGATGATGAAATAAGTGGTATGTGATAATTATTTTGTAAGGTTTATTCACCTATTTTCAATTATCTATAGTAGGGATAACAATGTGGCCTCACAACAAGTTATAAAAAAAATAAGATAAACAGTTTGCATAATTTATATTTTGGGTGAGATGACTAGTTTCATCCACCATTCTGCATTAATTGTTTTTTACTTTTTATTGTTACGTAATATTATTTATATATTAAATATGACTAAATAATTTTATTTATCATTCTATTAATTTATATATTTTAATACAAAATATATTTTATTTTATATACTTTAATATTTTATAATATATTTTCTTATTTATTTAATAAATAGTAAATCATTAGTCCTTAAATATTTTGTTATTATAATTGTTATATTTGTAATAATTTCTTATTATTTAAATATACTTAAATTTGATTTAAAACTTATAAAGGATATTCTATTTTTTTCATTTTTTAATTTATGTAGGTCAAATGCAATTATGCGAGACGGTCTAAACTTAATCAGCAAGTTTTGTGTTAATCAGTCTCATCAATTCGGTTTTTCAAATTAAATACTAGGCAGGTTAAAACAGTATAGATTAATCTATGTATCACTCCTACCATGTACTATTTTTGAAATATTATTTTAAAAATATATTAAAAACTGCTTAAAATATATTTAAATTGTAACATGCTAAAAGTAACAAATTCATAAGTGATAGAGGGGGGTGGGGAAGAGTGAATTACTATATATCATTCGTGAAAATTAAGAACATAGTTATGTGCATTTTCAAAAGGCTCATAAATATTTATTTGTGACTATTAATGCATGATCATATAATTTAAATTTATTTTCCTAATCTTTGTCTACATGTATATAGATATACAGGGACCGTATTTACATGCAATGAATGAGCAATGTTATTTGTAGTTGTACCTATTCATACGGCTACTGCTTTCTAAAGAGTCTCTATCTCTTCTTCTCAAAATAAATTCTTCCCAACCTACTTGCAGATGCATTTCACAATTTGCAAAAGAAATTGTAACTGTTACTAAAAAAACAAGAACATGAAAAATTATAAGGTTACACAATTTTCAATATATGTGACGTGCATGAGACCTAAATACAATGTCAGCCACCAATTGTCGTACTTAGATTTGGATCAATTGTCCATTCAGATGGAGAGTGTCAAGTGATTTTATATATTATTTTAAAACACTTTATATCATTAAGATTATTATTATAATTTAGCATTGATCATGACTTATAAAATTACAGACAAAACAAATTTGAATGACATTGTAAAAAGTATTTTACTTACAAAAGATATTTATATCTATATCTATATATTGATATATCTTAAATATATGAATATATGTTTCTTTGTTATAGGATGATGACAGATACTATACTCTTCCATGCACAGACCATAATAATATGACAGGGGACCACCCTATTCATAACCTAGTCCTATCACTTTCACATTCCTTCTAATACCAGAAACAATGCACCTTATATAAAGATAACTTCACTTCAGACCCCTAGCAAAACAATAATGTCTACACCTAAATGCAAATGTTCCCACTATCCACTAATCAATCCCCTAACTACAAAAACATATTGATTTCTTAGAAAGAAATAAGTTATAAATTATTGATTACTTATTAATATTAATGTTTTATAATGAAAATGCTAAAAATACACTTGTGATTAATTTTGAATAACTCATAATTGATTGATTATGATTAAAAAAAACTAAATTTCTCCCTCTTACTTTAATAATATAATTGATTATATGTTAATTATGTGTATTATATATTTTATGTACATTTTTTCACACAGATGTTATCTTTTTCCTACTTTTTTATGCCTTCGCTTATATAAGACTTTATTTATTCTCCATTTTTTTTATACCTTTCTCTCTTTCATTGATTTAAATCCTAGACACTAAGAAGTTTTTGTTACAAAGAAAAGTTGAAGAAATAGAAACAAAAAAATAAGAGAAGAGGATCCTAAACACTACAATTTTTTTGCTTCTGATCTGTCTTTTAACTAGAAAATAAACTTTTAATTAAAGAAAGTTTTAGTTTACATTGGAATTTCTGCTTTTCTAACTTCCTTGCGATGTTAATGAATTATTATTTATGAAGCGACTTTGAATTAGGGTTTTGCATATGCTAACATAGGGCTAGGGCTTTCCATCACCAATAGTCTAAATTTACAGCTTGATCACTTTGTTTCCACCTAAAAGCAACATTATGAACTAAGCATAATGTGAAATCCTTAGCTTATCTTTTAATAAAAGTTTGGCATATGATTATGCTTGGCTTCATGTGACTGACCATAAAAAAAGAAGAGGACAAATGGGACCACTACTTAAATAATTTCTTGACTAAATGTCTATTTAAATAGTAACTTGTTCAAATATAATAAACTAAGTAAAAGGAAAGGACAATGACTTCGGTGAACTTCCTATAAAAGAAGCAAATGACAGATTCTCATTATCTTTTTATTGTGTACGTATTTATCTTAAGGTTCTGCCAATTTAAAACATGATGCACGTGGTAGCAATTTCATTTTCATGTTTGTTAGTGCGATGACTTCATTATGAAGCTCTGACCTGCATACCAGTGATTAAGAAATTAGAATATATCAATTAAAAATATTTAGCGACTTATATTACATAAATTTAAGCACAAAGATATTATTTCTCTTTCTTATTTTTCTCTCTTTAATCAATTCTTACATGATTTAGTCTTATTACCCTATAATAGACTGGATATAGCAGGATTATATTTATTATTTTTGATGATTTTAATTCTCCGTTAATTGCTGTTTAGATTTTTATTTTTTTTTTGAAAAATTTAACGTTGTTAACAGATTCCCATTAATTTTCAATAAGTTCAGAAATGACGGTTACAAACTTCCATATTTTCGACAGTTTACAAACTTCCGCTAACAGAAAATGTGATATAATTATATAACATTTTCTTGGCGTTATCACACTTTTCTCTTCATTATACTTATGCTATCACCTTGGTTTAGTGGTAAATTACACTATTATATTTGTAGTAATTTATATTTTAGATGTCATGTTAATTAAATTTCTTACAAATTATGTAATAAAGGTTATTAAACTTGATTGTTTATGTAAATTCATGAGTTTTGTAAAGTTAACTCAGTAAGTGTCAATTGTAGTCTTGTAAGAGTTCACTTCTATTAAAAAATATATATTAAAACATTTATAAATATCACAATAATTTAACGTTTTAATTCCACGATAAAATAAACTAGTAAACATTAATAATAAAGTAACTAAATCTAGTAGTATATTACTTTTATGTTTAGAATAACGAACTATAGTTTTTCATAACATGTTATGTTTACATTTTTATCAAAATAAATGTTTATATTCAGTGAACTTTTTAAAGATAAATTATAAACGAATATATAAACTACTGTAGTGGATTAGTGGAGAGGAGAAAGAACACTGTGCTGTCTTCAGGAGAAAGAACACTATGCATTAATTAATATTTTCTATTTTTTTATTACATTGAAATAAATCAATGATAATAGAAAACTTTTATTGAATGTTTTTTTTTTCTATTACTTAATCGGAAGTTTGATAACAATATGTTCAGTTTTTTTTTCTTTTTCTGTATTACTTGAACTTGATATTTTTATTTAATTAGATTGCCGTGTTTTAGGGTTTGTGGCGAAGGTAAGCATTTTAATGTCTATATACATATTTATACTATAATAAAAGGAATTTTATGACGAACTTAAACCACTCATGAGTTCAGCGCCTTATCTTATTGAAAAAAATAAAAGCCCTTGTCACCAACGTGGCACATTGTTATTGCTATTAACCTATTGATTAAATTTATTCTTTTCCTACACATGACTAATTTACTCATATTAAATTAATTATTATTAATATCAGTATTAATATAAATAAGAAAATAACCATAAAAACAAAATTTAGTCGGGTCCAGTGCGTTTCTCATTGCTCTTCTTCTTCTTCTTCATTTTCTTTTCTCTTTTCTTCTTCTTCGTCTTCCTCTGTTTCTCAAAACCCTCGCATCACGTTCCTTATAATTGCATTTCACAAACCCTCACTTTCTTCCATCCCAAACCTCCAATCTCTCCCTCTCTCTGTTCACTCTAATTTCTTTCACAACGCGCCGGAAAATCTCACCGGAGGCCGCCATGGCTGACTATTTCTCCAGCTCCGTCGAATTCGGACTCAACCTATCCAAGCGAGTTTACTACGGCAAAGGATCGGCTCCGCAGCTGGTTCGCTCGATGTCACGGTCGCCGGAGGGATTCCTCCCGACGGCGCCGATGTGCTACGCGGTGATATCCGATCCCGAGAAGGTTGAGAATCCGGACATTCGGAGTTACCAGCCGTACGTGCACGGCCAGTGCGAGCCTCCGGCGCTGATACCGCTTGAGCTTCACGGCGTGGCCATGGAAGTGGAGTGCTCCTTGGACACGGCGTTTGTAACAGTCACCGGAAAGTGGCGCGTGCATTGCGTGACCGGAAGTAGTACGTGCGATTGCCAGGTTGCCATACCCATGGGCGAACAGGTACATACTCAACAATTAATTCAATTCCAATCAATGCATATATTTCCATTTTCTTAATTCTTTCAATTTTAAAATAATTTTCTTAATACGAAAAATAATTAATTGAATTTAATTCCTGCAAACTTCAAGTACAAAATCAGAAATCACCATTAATTTTATTTTTTTAAACCGTTTACATAAAAACAACCATTTTTTTTTACCTTTCTTGTCACGTGACAGTCATGAAGTAAAAAAAAAAAAACGTAGTCGCATGTTACAATCCCGCGGTAAAAGTTGGGTGGATGCATATCATAAAAAGTATTGCTATAATTGGATGATGTGAGAAAAAAAGGATAAGAGATTAAAAAAAAAAAAACGAAAGTGAGATTATATAAATTAAGGGAAAGAAAAGAAAAAGAAAAGAATTGAGAATTCATGCGCTTATATATATATATATATATATTTAATTCGTTATTTTTATAATAATTACTTAAAAAATTAAGATTTTTTTATTAATTTATACTGTAAAAATGTCAAACACGAGATATATCAAATAAAAGTAAAAACAATGAAATGCTAACAACCAAATAAAGTGATGTCTTTGTCATAAAAAATGAAAGTGAAAAAAAGTTAAAGTCGAATACTTGGATGCATAAGGATATATTTGGATGTGAGTTAGGAAATTCAAACCAACTTTATTTTTTTCTTGAATATTGCGTGATTATATTTGAGTTTTTTTTCTCTCTTTAATATCTAGTTAAAAAGTAGAATTCATATTAAACTTCAGCCGAATAAAAGACTACAACAAATTTTTTCTTAAGTGGTTCAAATTCAACTTTACTTTTTAGAGATAGTCATAAAGAGCAAAAACTCCTATTCATTGGATAACCTTAAATAAATATCCTTACACAAAGTCATTTGATGTTTTCGAGGGATCATATCTTTTAAATAACCGATAATTTAGACTTTTGCAGTATATATTAAATAAAGAAAAAACAATTATATGATACAAGAAGTGTCAAATTACCTTTCGTTGACAATAACATTGAGACATGTTTTTAGAAAAATTACACATATATATTGTTCTAATTTTGAGATATGAACCATGCACATAGTATTTTAAAAACAAAAAAAAAAATAAAATCGGGAAATGAACGGAAATTAGGTATAACGTTTAGTTAAGAAAAGTGTAAGTGTAATTAATGTTAATTTTAAGGAATATCGGTATATCCTTATCTGTTTTGCATTATTTAGTGTATTGAGTGAAAATGGTTTTACATATATATTCTTTTATTTAGTGAAAACATATTTTCTAGGCGAGGAAAAAATTATGTTTACTTTCACAATCAAATAATAGCGTTTTCCGATCAGTTATTGCAGCCCATAGTTAAAAAAGTGAAAAAAAATATTCAATTTTTTTTAAGAGTTTATTGTCACCATGACATTTTTAAACTATTAATTCATCAGGAAATATCTTTAATATGATATAAAAAGACATTTAAGACTTTTGATGCGTGTATTTTTAGTTTTCTTAGTGGATAGTTTTCTAACAAAATGTTTTCAGCTAAAAATCATTTTAGGGAAATGTTAATACCAATGAAAACATATTTAAAATCAAAGGATATGAAGTTTCCAAAGAATACGTGATGTATCCTCTATCCTGGTAAGTTTTAGACCAAGGTTCTTTGTAACGAAGGCAAAGGTTACTAAGGGTTTTTTTTTTAATACTCTTTCAAAAACATTTTTTTAATTTCCAAAAAATATAAAATAAAAATTATTTGTAATTTTGGTAGATGATTCTCTGTATATCATTAATATCATATTTGCCTCCAATTTTTTTATTATACTTTTATTTTAGTATATTATAATTTAATATTTATATTAAATTTACCATATATATATATATTTAAATAAAATTGATTGTGTTTTAAAATTTGAAATTCAAGAAAACATATTAGATACCATTCACTATCACTTTTCCAATCTAACCTCATCACAATATACTATTGTTATGAATAAGAATAAAATGGAAATATCATTTGTCTACATCAAGTTATATGTAATTAAATATAATGGTTTGTCTTTTAAAATTTTTAAATTCAGAAGAAAATATTATATATAAGTGTACTCCTATTTATCAAATTTAACATTTATCAGCCACATCATATAATATAAGTACACGTAAGGATATGAATATAATTTATATACACGAAATTGGATAATTATATATTGTTATACATAAGAGGCTTCCCGAGTATACACTTCTCTGGAGACTTACTGGCTACAAGTTCCAACGTTTTAAAGAACAATGCTTGGCAATTCAAATATTTATACCATCTACAATAGGATGTTACGTATGAGATCAATTTGGTGGAGAGAAGTCAGTTGAGGGTGGGTTAAATTCCTTTCGAACTTTAGAATTTGAAAGGTTTTGCATGTTGCATAGTTAACATTCGTTCCTATTAGCGATTTCCACATGAGTGAGAGGAGGACTGATTGTATCCTTGTATGGATGGATCTGACTCAAACAGTGTTTTTACAATGGACTACATGAAATGTTTTGATGTTTCATAACTTTATGAAATTGCATAGCAATATTTTGTGCAACTTGATATGTAGTTTGTTTAATGAATTCTCAAGTTAATACGATGTGGCTAACAGGGTTCACTTCTAGGTCTAGAGGTTGAAGGTTCTGGAAGAACTTATCAAACTGAATTGATCTCCCTGAAAGATGAAAAGGATAAGGATAAAGTGGCCAAAGCTAAAGATGGATACTTCTTGAAAAGCCATATATACACCGTTAAGATTCCACAGGTTATTATTACATAGCAAAATAACTTCATTATTGATAGTTATTAATGTCTACAGCCTATTCATTTGAAAAATTATTCATGTCTTGCAGTTTAGGGGAGGCTCCGTGTTCTCAACTAAGATCAGATGGTCCCAGAAAATATTATTTCATGATGGCCAGTTATCTGTCTGTATCCCTTTCAGCTTTCCGTCATACGTCAACCCATCTGGGAGAAGAATTTCTAAAAAGGAGAAGATATTTTTGAAAGTGAATTGTGGTTCTGCAACGGAAGTGTTATGCAAAACCACCAGTCATCCTCTAAAGGTAAAACTTATCGCACTATTACAAATTTCAGTTTGGCCACCTTTAGACTTAAACAACATTTTGCGACTTTCAGGAACTACTACGCCAAGCTGGCAAATTAAATTTATCATATGAAGCAGAAGTGTCAGCATGGTCAAGTACAGACTTCAATTTCTCTTACTCTGTAAGACCCCAGAAGCATAGAATTTTATTAAAATTATTTAATGCAATTCATTGAAAGCAACAATGAGTGATTTCTGAACCATAGATATTCATAATCAGACATGAATATTATCTGTGCCATAATAAAAAAAAATTATTAACTTAATGGTCTTGTGTTTTTACACAGTTTTCTTCAAATGACATATTTGGAGCTGTTCTCTTGCAATCTCCATTCCTGCGTGATTTTGACGAAAGAGAGATATTTTGTTTGTATCTTTACGCGGGAAACGGGCATGGCAGAAAGGTTTGTTGCAATATTATTTTGTTAGTACAAAAGGAATATAGAAATATTATAGTTAGCATTCACAGGTGCATGCCTGTTTCAACTTTCAAATGACGCTGCCTTTACTTTTCAAGCGCATTTATAATGGAGCGTTCTGTCACTTGATAGGTTTTTAAAAAGGATGTGGTGTTTATAGTAGATATAAGCGCAAGCATGAAGGGAACTCCTCTCGATAACACAAAGAATGCCCTACTGACATCGCTTTCTCAACTAAATCCACAAGATACATTTAACATTATAGCTTTCAATGGAGCAATCTACTTATTTTCATCATCAATGGAATCAGCTACAGAGGAAGCAATTGTAAATGCTACGAAGTGGATTGACACTAATTTTATTGCTAATGGTGACACTAATATCATGCTTCCCTTAACACAGGTATTTCTCGTTGACATTTTCAATGAGATGTGCAAAACATTGTTTTCTTTTTTCAATGCTTGTTAACTAAAACTTTTCAATTATCTTTGTTTTGTCATATCTACTGCACACATGAAAGTATTATCATGTCTAAGAAGAGGAGATGTAAAATCTAAGGCTACTATATTATTACCTATTTAGCTTTTATTTATACACCAAATTTGTTGGAATGGCTAAAAGAAGTATAGACGTCTGACGTTGAATAGGAAAATATCGAGTAGCATGAGTAGGAAGAAGTTATATCTAATATTGTTAGATTTTACAATGAGTGTAGTGATAAATTTACTTGTGTAATTTGTACCTGATAAAAATGAGCTCATTCTTTTTTACTTTGCATTCTCCCATTTTTCTTGGAAATTTACCTGGTTTTTTTATGTCTAAAAGTCTACAACATTAACTTCAGTACATGCACTTTGAGTCTTTTGAGAGCTTTCTGTGATTAACAATATCATATTCCTTATCTGACTTCAGGACTTGGTATCTGTGTTTGATTTTCTTCTAATGTTAAACGTAAAGATATAAGGTAGATCTGTTACTGTTATGGTATGTTTACCTTTTAATGGCCATAACATTCTATGCGGTGTTTAATCCCTTGTATACCGTACAAAAAGTTTGGATTTTGAATCCTAAATATATATTCTGGTCTATCTTAGGCAATGAAGCTTCTTGAGAAATCAACTGATACGGTCCCTCTTATTTTTCTCGTTACCGATGGGGCTGTTGAGGATGAGAGAGAGATATGCGATTTTGTGAAAAGCTATGTCTCAAGTGGGCAATCAGTTCCAACACCGCGTATATGTACCTTTGGCATAGGCAAGATTTCTAGCTTCCGCTTCAAAAAATAGCTTCTGGCATATCATTAATTGGCAATGTTCATTTGACACTTCAATCTTTGATAAGTATTTTACTTTAGCTAATGTTTTAAGTAGCCAAAATGTTCTTTTTTTGTGCGTGAAGATAAAAATGTTTTGAATCTTAATTTAGTATCTGTTTGGATATAAATTAAAAGTGCTTTTAGAACTTGTCTACTAGAAATATACAATTTTGTTTTCAGCTAAGAAACTCTCAAAAATATTTCTTGCTCTGCATCCAAAGAGGCTCTTAGGCATGTTTTAAACTGAAGAATCGAATGCTTTGACATGCTGCTTAATTTGTTAAGAGTGTTATAAAACAAATCAAGAAGGTACGTACCCCTTAAAAAGGGTAGTGCAAATAATTGGGGTTGGTCGATTTTGACAAGGTCTTGGTTTTGACAAACCGGTGGACTTTTATCCGTAGGTTATAACCATTTTGACTGTTCGGCAAAACCCTGACCTTGGAATGGGATTACCTCCCACTACCAAAACTTTTTTTAGAGAGTTGTGTATTTTTATTTATTTTTTTCAATTACCAATTACTGGGCTTGTGACTAGAATGATGTTGTAAGTGTGAAAGAATATAGAATCTTCTATTTATCAACATTTCCTATTGGCATCATATTCAACATAGATTTTTTTTATTATTAATCTCTTTATTTGTTGCCACACTTTTCTTTTTTTAGTGATATTTCTCTGTTTCGCTATTTGAAACTTCAGGATTATATTGCAATCACTACTTCCTGCAAATGCTAGCACAAATTGGGAGGGGCCATTATGATTGTGCTCATGATTTAGGTCAGTTTCTTTCCTTGTCCTGTCAACCTCATCGCAACTTGAAGTTTGCGCAAATTTGAAGAGTAAATTTGAAAAAATAAATGTTTCGTATTATGTGTTGAAGTTTCCAAAAGTGCTAATCAGTGTGTTTAGACAGATGAACCACAAAAATATTGGAGATGAATAGGGACAAATTCACTGGCAAAACTTGCTGAAGAGAAAGGATCTCCAAAGTTTATAAGGAGTATTTTGACTATATTTCTAGATAAACCGGGACATCTTAGCTTACATTAAAACTAGATAGATTGTGATTAATATTAGAAAATGGTTGGCCTAACTGATTTTCAAAACTGGTTCGAGAGATTGAGCAAGGCTTAATCCACACATATATGAAGTTTTATTGATCTCCTTTTTTTTTTTCATCTTTTCCAGATTCAATTGAATTTAGAATGCAAAGGCTATTCAGTACAGCTTCATCAGTTATAGTTGCTGATGTAAGAATCGAAAGTTTAGAAGGTCTCGATTCACATGAGGTACATATCCAATGAAGTATTATCCATAATTATCACTCGAAACGTGCTCTAATGATATATATAGTTTACTTAAAGATCATATTTACGTGTTAGATCTATCTGATGTTGAAACTATATTCTGATTATATATTGCAGTTATTCCCATCTCATATACAAGATATATCATCTGGAACTCCGTTGATCCTATCTGGCAGATACAGTGGAACTTTCCCTGAATTAGTTAAAGTCACTGGTACTTTAGCAGATATGACTAACTTCGCAGTAGACCTTAAAGTGAAAAGAGAGAAGGATATACAGCTCAGTAACGTAATATCTCACTCCTAAGGCTTAAATTACCTCGTATTCTTCATATCTGTTTGTGATTTTATTTTACCCATCTTAGCAAATGGAAGTGAATATTACCATGCAACTCATGCATAGCTCCTCCTACATTGTATCACCATATGTAATGCTGTGCTGCTATGAAGTTTCCTCACTCTTTACTTCCATTGTTTCACTCAACACTTTATTTTGGTTGGGTACGCAGTTAGTGCATTAAAAGTGGATTGCCTTTTAGTCATCCTTTCTCAAATCTATGTCGCATCTAAATATGAACTTCAATTCTTAATGCCTTGAAACATTTAGCAGTCGAAACTTATAAAGTTCCTGTATTATCGGTTTCTTCCTTGGACATATGATATGTATTTCATATAATTGAGAATGTAAGTTCTCCAGTTTACATAAAGAATCATTTGGAATGTAGATCCTTTGAATAGGGTGATTTCTGAATGCATACTCGACTATGCGCTGAATGTGGTTTGATAAATCTTTGGTATTCTCTCCAGGTCCTTTCAAAGAGACATATAGACATGGTCACTGCACAAGCCTGGTTATTGAAAAGTGAAGAGCTGGAGGAGAAGGTTTGTTTATTATGTATGTTTGCGCATATTGAATTTCTTTTTGAAAAAGAAACTGAAAGAAGGTGAAAATGGAAAATATAGGGAGACCAGTTTATATCAAGACATTTATTTCAAACAAAAGTCACACTGGTTTCATGCCCTGACATTCACACAAAGAGTTGCAGAAAGGAAGGCTGGAGAGAACAGCACTGAAAAATGTTTTGGAAAAAACGTCTCTAATATCAAACTGTGACATATTGTTAATGTTAAAATAAAAATTTGATCCTTGATATTGTTATTCCTTTTGGACCCTACATGAAAATAATCTATATTTTAGTTCCTAGATTCGAAAAATGTTTACAAATTGATCCATACCGATTGCTGAAGTTATACCAGTATTACATTTTGCTAAGTTGACAAACTTTTGTCCTTAATGATAACTTAGAACCAATAAGAGTTTGTAGTTAGAAATATGAGAAACGTATTAAATCAAAATATTTTAGATTATCACATCGACTTTATTCTTTTATATTTTGATCTCTTAAGTTTCACTTGGTTGAGGGAGAGTGGCATGAATGCAGAAAAGGAAAGAAAGATGGGGAGAGTGGGTGGTTTAGTAGAGGTGATGTGTGAAAAAAATAAAAGAAAAAGCTCTACAGGATCCAAAACAAACTTAGCAAAGGCGAGGAATGTGTCTTCAACACAACACAATCCATTATATTTTACAAAATTCACTGTGTTGTGCAAACAATAATATTAGTAATTGTTTTAGCTCCATGATTACGTAATTTTCATGGATTATAGATCTATTTTATTATTATACGAGTAAACAGTTAAACTAATAATAAAAATAAAATTATTAATAATAAATAAAATAACTTTTCTTTTTACTCATTTATTTTTTTACTAAATAGTTTCTCTTTTCACTTGTTTCTTTTCTCCTTCCTTTTCTTTCTTTTTTTCTTTTTTTTTCTCTGTCAAAGTGTAGTGTTAGTTATATCTGTCTCATATTATAACTATGTCTAGGATCAGTTCATTAAATTCTTTTAATGTAGGAACCGAAATGTAATTTTTAGGAACCTAATTGAAAAATAGTGAAAAAAATACATAAGAGCCTATGTTTTAATTTAACCCATTATATAGAAGTCTTGTTCTACTCAAAATCAGGAAAATAAGCTGGGATAAATGTGGATTTCACTTTAATATAGTTTTTATCTTGATATGCTTTCATGTGTTTATAATATATTTTGTGTTTTGCTGCACAACTCATTTATAAAAAATGACAACTGATGTCTAATAGGTTACAAAAATGAGTATTCAAAATAAAGTCCTATCAGAGTTTACCTGCATGAACATGGTTCTTGAAGAGAGTGATGAAGCGAAGAAACCACCGGAACAATTTCTGTTACAAAAGGTAAACCTTTGCATTGGAATAAAGTAAAATAAGGACAAATTTTACCTTCATCTACTTAGCAAAATATCAGAGTAGTTCCATTTTCCCTTTCTACATCTATCTGAATCTCTAAGTTCCTAACAAACAGGCATACAACAAACTTAGCTTCCAGAAGTTGGAGTTGAACAGCAAGAAGTTATTCCTTGGCGGACTGAGTCTTGGATTTGGAGACTTGAAAGCAACTGCTGAGAATTTGCCACCAGCTATAAAGGAAGCAAAACCACCTGAAGGACTGCTGGGGCAGGCTGCTTCCAACTGTTGTGGTCAATTGGCTGATACCTGTTGTGGCATGTGTCTGCTGCAGTCTTGCACTTTTGTGAATGACAAGTGCACCATTGTCTGCACTCAACTTTGTGCAGCCCTGGCCTGTTTTGAGTTAATCAAATGCTGTGTTGAGCTCTGCGAGTGTGATTGTTTGTGATTGTTTGCAGTGAAATTATATATGCTAAGTCAAGCATAGAGAAACTGTTTAATATTACAAATCGTTAGCAATGTATATATGTATTATATAAGCTCTTGTGCTACCAATAAGATGTTTACAGCTTATAATTTCTTATATTCTCTCAATTCCTCGTCTATAGTAGGAGACATGAACAACAATTGAAACTAAAGGGATTTGAAATGTTCCTGCATTTTTATTTAAAAACAAAATAGGGGTGACTTTGTCTTGATCAAGGGAAATTGTTTGTAAACTAATTAGTTCTACCCTAATCTACCAATGATAAATTTTCCCATGCTCATCCTGATAGGTTGAATGTTAAAAATTAAAACACAATTAGGTGCCTAACTACATTTTTATTCTCAATTAAGTTTTTATGTGAAATAAGTAACTATTATAAACCGTGAGATAGTACTTTAGATGTTAACTTTAAATTATGTAGTTTGTTAAGTAAGTCAACATTATTACCTTAAAAAAATTAATTTAACTTAAATACTTTAAAATAAAAAATAATAATGACATTAAATTTACAAAATAATAATAAAATTATAATTTAATATTTAATTAAAATTAATTTATAAAGTAATTTAGTTATTTTAGAAATATATTATTCTATATATTTTTTATAATATTATTTACAAATTTTTATAAAATTTATCGTACTTTTTAAATTTTGATACTTTTTCCTGTTATTCCAAATACTTTCCCTGTTTACTCTTTATTTCTTTCCTTTTTTTTTTTTTTTTTCCTTTTTTTTTTTTTTTTACTTTCTCAAATTCAATCTCTTTATTCCATCACACCAGTCAATATAGACTTTTTTTTTCCACGTTGTTTCTAGTCAAAATGAAGTTTTCCATGTAAGTAAACCATGTCCCTTTCAGTTGGATCAGAGACATGTCTTTGGTTCCACTTCATAACAGGTTCTGTACCAGTACCCAACACAAATCTTCTGTTACCTCTGCAGCATAAATCTTAATCATTGATCATATTCTCTCTCATGGATAATGGGATTCAAAACAACAAGAAGCATGTAAAACTCCTTTAAGTATTCTCCTCTCTGTCTATAGATTGTAATTATTGTCATTGTTGTTGTTTCTTTCAGCTTCATTCTGCAAATGAGACCCCCTTTTGTCGGATTCGGCGGGATACTTGTGTTTCTTGTTTTCGTCTCTGCTTCCTGGTAAGCTGCGAATTCTGTACTGGACCCTAGGGTTTCAAATAATTTGAATTGGGTAACCAGTGAACTTGGTGAAATGAGAAATATAGCATTGGATTTCCTTAGTCTAATTGTAGTGAACATCACATCTTTATGTTGAATATCCTTTGTTCCAACATCTGGAGTTTAAACCTCTTGGTAACTGAATTTGGGAAAGGAATAACTGTACATGTTTTTGTTTTCCGGTAAAAATTTTTTTCCCCATATGCCCGGTTTGTATTATATAATAGCTTTCAGAAATTTATCTAGTAATGTTTGTTACATGGTAGTTCAGCTTGATGACGGAGAGTTATGCATGTTTTTGTTATATAAAATTATTGATGTTTTACATATGCTGGGTTGGTTTTTTTTACTCGCTGATGTATAGTTACGGAGTGAGAGTTTGTATTAAGAGTGGTTAAGCGAGTGACACAATAGATCCACCAAATCTCGTTAGAATAGAATTTGACATCATAGTGAATTGTAAGTCTAATTGAACTTTACAAAACTGATTTACAAGATAAGGATTCTCTTCTTAGTCTTATCTCTAGTCAATGTAAGATCTTTAAGAGTTTGGACTTAGTCTCTTAACAGTGGAGGTATATAACACTGATAGCCAGTGCAGGCTTTGGGAGATGAGGCATGTCTTGGTTAAGTGCTTAGTCTTTTAACATTGTACTTGTATTTTGGGCTATTAGACAGAGTGTTCTGGGGATAAAATGATTATTAGGTATTTGTGATCTGTACTCATAAGTGCTAATAACCATTCTATGTACACGTATGTATACAGGTTGGACCTCTCCAAGAGCCTCCTAGAATATACCTTTTCTTGCCTATAAAAAAACGTGCATTGGATGGGTTAACTGTTTTAAATTTACAGCCTGTTTCTCTCTATGTAATTTCAGGTTGATGTACCTAAAAGTGGAAGTGAAAAATAAACTCACTTCGTGATCTTTTCCAAAATTGCAGTTCTTCTACCCATGAAAGTATGGAATTGGAGAGAACTTTGGCAATTATAAAACCAGACGGATTACTTGGTAACTACACTGATGATATCAAGAGAACAGTTGTAGAATATGGTTTCAGCATTTTTAAGGAAAGGATTGTTCAACTTGATGAGGCCACTATAGAAAAGTTTTATGCTGAGCACTCCTCAAAAGGTTTCTTTTCCAGACTTGTAAAATACATGACAAGGTATGAGGTATCTCATTCCCATGATTGTCTTGATGTATGAGGATGGTATATCATGTTTCATGAGCTGTTATGTCCACCTCATTATATCATGTTAGTTGTATTACCTAAATTGCAAGACTCACTTTTACTTAGTTTTATATGCTTGTTAATGTTAAAATCGCTTAATGATTGGTTTCATTGATATTTAGTTCATTAATTTCTCTTTTTGTCTCTAATCTTTATTCATTAAACCATTACTTGCACTAGGTCAAGATGAAAGCCAAATTCAGTTAAGTTTCTTCATTATATAGGTCATTTTTAACTTAAGCACGCCAGAAAAAATGAAGTTACTGAATACAGGATGACATTTGGGGGAAATGATGTCATGCAGTGCAGGATTATCCTTTATGGAGAATTTTTTTTTTATATTACAAATGGGTTAAGCACACACGATGTGAAGCATATAACCTATTGGTACCAACCAACCACATGGAGGAGTTAGGAAATTGTAGCTGTCCTTTTTCTTGTTTTAACATTTTAGTAGGTATAGAAGAAACCTGAGGGTTATTTCACCTTGATCATGTACTAGTGACAGTTAATTTTTTATACTACTGTGGCCGTTAATGGTTCATCACTGTGATTTGTGTTCATCTTACCACTGATCATTGTACTCATTTGTCATTAACTTCCCTTTCTGCATGCTTTTCAGTCTTTTGTTATCTTATAAATCTTTTCTTCTGCTTTTCTGAAACAATTATCAGTGGACCAGTGTTGGTTATGGTCTTGGAGAAGGATAATGCTATTGCTGATTGGCGCACTTTAATGGGCCCTACTGATGCAAGCAAGGCTAAGATTACTCACCCTCACAGGTCATATAATGTTACTAATCTTATTACATCACATGCGAACTTTATAACTTGTTCAATTTGTGTCAAGTTGAGCCTCTTGGCATTGATGATCACAACATCTGATAATTTGCTCTACTGTTTTTTGCAGTATCAGAGCAAAATGTGGATTGGATATAGAAAGGAATTGTGTTCATGGTTCAGACTCTCCTAAATCTGCACAAAGAGAGATTCCGTTTTTCTTTAAGGAGCTGTCCTCAGGTCAATAATTTTAACTCTATTTGTTAGCAAAAATAAATAAAGTATTCACTCTTTAGACACTAGATTTGCTATACTATCAGATGCATTTTTGCAATATACACCAGTGGACTCCTAAATGCCACATAGGGAATATAGAATTCTTACGAAGAAAGGAATTACTTAATCAATTAAACTGTTGGATGCATGAAGAAAAACTTCCTTTAAGATTCCTAGTCCTTAAAGAATTTATGCTGAAATTATTAGTAATAGTATTAGAACAATGTTAGGATAGTTGTCTTTTCAAAAGAAAAGGGTATAAAGTCACTTTCCTTTAAATCAGAACAGTTCCAAATTCCAATTATCATATTCATATCCTCTTTTTCATTGCCCAAAATATGTCATAATTGCCGCAAAGCTCTTTACTTACTTTGCCTCTCCAAATCTTTGACAGATGTGGTTGCAGAGCATGATGAATTGTAGCTGCTACAAGTTTGAAGCACAAATACAACTTTATTTGTATTTTTTGTGTGTAGCATGAAGAATTATACACCGGAAATCTATGTTAATTGGAGAGAAAAAAAATTACGAAGTCCCACAAAAATTATCTATTCAAGTTTTTATCCAATCACTTTGTATATTTTTCTCGGAGCAATGCACGGTAGTCAGGTCCAGGTCTTCAATTGTTCTTTGCTTGTTTACTTACTACTCTTATATGAAACAAGCATCGATTTCATTTATTGAAACTCATGTTTTAATATAAAATATGTAATTGAAATTAATTTACATATGCATCTTCATCATGTTTAATTATTCAAAATAAATTTGTCGCAAACAATTCCATCTTAAAAAAAATGCACATATGATCAATGTAAAAGCTAGGTTTGGCTTATTTCTTTATCAATAATTTTTAACCTTTCTCAAATACAGACCAAACAATACAATTAAGTTTGTTAAAAAAGTCAAGTTAATTATGCTGCTCATTCTCTTACAAGGGAAGTTATATACCACCGTGTTATGCTCAGAAATTATCATTGCATAAATTTAAAACACTGATATTAATAATCTGCCTTGAATTTGCCTGTATAAAAAAGATTCATATTTTTGAAAATGTTTTTTTTAATAGTATGAAGAAGCTAATTTAAAAATACTTTTTTTTAAATAAATTGAAAGTGAATTTTGTCTGAATAATAAAATAAAAACAATTTTGAATTTAGACTGTGTTAGTTTTTGGTGTTTAATATGAAAAGGTAACATTTGTGTACTTATTTCAAATTCAGTGAAATACTCAAAATGTAATCTCTTTATCTTAATTCTTTCAATGCAACATGTTTCAATTTACCCTTTGTTTGGAACCTCGTTTCAACCCTTGTTAAAATAGATTATTGGATGGAAAAGTACACCACATAAAATTTAGGTTTAATTATTATTTTTTACTGTTTATCAGTTCGTTGACCATTCGTTAATTCTAACATTTCTTAATTTAGGTTTATATGACGTAACAATACTTACAGCATTATTTTTTTATTTGGTTCCATTCATTCTCAACCTTAATAACAACAGCAAATTCTTTCTAGCATCTCAGTGATTATCGTGTCTAAATGTAACATTTAACATAATCATCGACTTTGTAGGACAATGTCATAATAGCCAATAAAATTAGAAAATCATTAAATTAATTTTTTGTCACTAAATAATTTTATACTTTTGCTATCATTATATTTTGATAGATTCTAGGACAGAAGACTAACTTGAATAACAAATAAACTTTTTTAATATAATTTATTTAATAAATCCATATCTTAATTTGATTTGTAGGTCATTTCACTATTATAATTACTTTATATATTTAATTAACATAACATCTTTCACCCATCAAAAGGTTTAACATGTGAAATCTGAAATCTAGCTTAATTGTATAAAATCATCTTAGACTTGGAAGTTAGTGTTATATTATTTGAATATATTTATGTAACATTTCTAATTATAGGTTTTAAGTATAATAAAGTTGAGGATGTGGATTGGCAAACAAGGTCCTAATTGGATGGGAAGTGTGGTTGTTTTCGAGAAGCCATTAAGCTTAGAAGAAAGAAGGTTTGAGAGTTTGATTACTTTGATGATCAGAATTCGCGGATTCGTGCTTGGACATTGCAACACAAGGAATAAACATTTGCTTACTGTTCCACAATTATGTACCTTTGTATCCATCAAACTTTATTAGTTTAGTCAAACTATAATCATCACCACTTGGCTGGTGGATACATGTCCACGACTCTAACACTCGGACTCCCTGCCCTTATTTTATAGGGATACTCGCATAGGTTTCCAGAATTGGCAAGCCGTCTTGTAGGTTACTCTACTTGGAATCCATTGCCAAATCCCATACATCTAGTACATTCAATACCTCACGTGCCCTTCCTTCTAGGGGACACTACTTTTTCTTCTTCTCTTCTTCTTCTCCATTCATTCCATTCCAACTATGCCTCCATCTTGGTACATGTGAACTCACTTAAGGTGATTCTTTTAAGTGTTATCTTGTCCCTTCCATGCATCTCGAGGACTCCTTCATTTTCTACATTCTACACAAGTTTTTTTTAAGTCTTATGACGTACTTCGTGACCTACTTTTACCTTTTAATCAAACCATATTTTACTCACTTAATTATTTTCCATCATGGGATTCTTTGGAGAATCATAATTCATCCACTTTTCATCACATTCATTCAATATTCAATAAATTATCTAAACAAAATATCATATCTTCCGACCTCAAGTTCATTCAGATTAGTTACTGTATCTCTTAAGTATTTAAGTACGAGTCTAAGTCTCATATTGAGTAGAATTGAGAAAGTTGAGCAACATATAGAAATAAGACAACAAATTCAATGTCTTAAGGTTTTGGGTTGAAGGTAGTGTTATTCCCTTGTGTGGTTCCGACTCTTGTCTCATTTTTGTTTAATCATCTCGGTATTTTTTCTCTCAATTTTTCCAACAAATGGTATAAGAGAGATTTCAGGCAAGGGATTATATTAGAGAAATGTGTAAACGACGATATAAGTGAGGGTCATTATGAGTGAGGTAGGCGTGTTTGAAAATATTTTCGCTCGAGAGGAAATGTACCTATGTGGAAGTGGGACTCTCACTTGAGGGGAAGACTGTTAGGTATTCAAGTGTGAGTCTAAGTTCCACATTGAATATAAATGAGAAAGTTGAGCAATATATAAAAAAGAAGACTCACAAATCTAATGTCTTAAGGTTTTGAGTTAAATATAGTGTTATTCCCTTTTGTAAATCCGACTCTTGTCTTATTCTTATTTGATCTTTCCGGTATTTTTTTTCTCTCAATCAATCTTTCCAACATTATTGTCTATCTTTGAGCTTCGAACTTTGTCATAGTTTTTTTTCTTAAAGATGTTTCAAAAGATTAAAAAAAGAAAATATATTTAAACTATCCAAATATGATATAATTTAAATGATTTGCAGAAACAAGCTTAATAATCTTCCTGGGAACAATGGACTAATTTAAACCTAAGGGTATTAAATAATTGATAAGAGGTGTTAAGCACAGTGCAAGTGCTTTAGTGGAAGTTTGTGGTTAGGCTATTTTTGCTTATTGGTTATGTAAGAGTTGTGTTCACCAATCAAATGGTTTAGATTAACTAAAACAACTTGGCTTTGTGCACAGAATTTAAACCAGGAGGAAATTGTGCTAGTGCTATTTAGATTACCATATGGTTTGGTTAACGAATTAACTATATCAAAATATAAATGACTTCTTTTCGCAATCGAATGAGAGTAACATGCAAGAGGTATGAATTGTAAATATCGAAACATTTTTTATATTTCCAATTCTTCAACACTATATGATAAATAAAAATGTATCATTGGTAAACACTCACTTCTTATATATAATTATGGGATTTTTAATAATTATTTCTTGACTTAAATAGGTTTTAAACTCTTCATAAATTTGAATTTATTGAAGACGATTTTAGTTTTGCGAGACTAGACATGCTTGTAGTCCGAGAGATTGAAGAAGTTGAAGTTATTTTGAGTTTACTGTATCTTTCTTTTTGTATTCTTTTGTTCATTCATTTCTTTTTTCTTACAATCTTACTTTATCTAAAATTTTATGCTATTTTATAAATATTTTACCTATTTTATTGTGTAAAATAGGGTTCGAGAAGATAATTAAAACTAGATTTTATTATATTTAGTGGCATTCAATTAAGGAAAGAAATGTAATTGACAACCGTGTTGACCAACATAACCGCGTCCAGTGTGTTGACAATATGTGTAATGTTAAATGTTCAACCAAGTATTCACACGAGGTTAACAGAGGGACTTTGAATTAAAACAAAAATATAATGATACTGAAAACATAAGAAAAAAATATTGGGTAGTGAGATCAACAACTCAATTATTAAAAACTTAAAGTTTAATTAAATATTTTTTATGCAATAAAATTAATATCAATGAAATAAAAGTTTCAAATTTTTCTATTTTTTCTATCTTTTTTAATTTATTTATTTAGTATTCTTACACAAAAATTAATTAACTGTCTTTGGCCAAACTGTTAATAAAATGAAATATCCAATTTTTGTAAGTCACCTTCTAGATGATAATAGGGAATAAAATTAATTCTGATATAAAATGATCAAAAATCAAATAGTGATCCATACGTGAATTATGTTTAAGTCAGTCAGTAAATAAGAAAAATATACAAATGAATTAAAAGAGTGACTGTGTATTGAAGTGTATCCATTTATTGTGGATGTATTCTTATATATATTTTGGTAGTTTTATATCTTATACTAAAAGTTTCATCATATTAAGTGTTATGATGTTATTGTAACTTAATATCATATTTGGAGATATAATAAAATAGATTGTTAGGTCTTAATATTAAGTAGTTACCAATTAATTTGTTATAAGATATATAAGTATATCATATGGATTAGGTTAGGTACACAATTTTTCTAAGGTCACAATCCGAGTAGTTAATGCAAGTATAATTTATTTGATTTCTTTTAGAAAGAAAATCTTAAAAAAAATATATATATATATATATATATATAACTCAGTGAGTTGTTCAAACTTAAAGTAACTTATAATGATGCTATTTAAGCTATAACTCACTGCAAAGTTTAAGTTTAAACAAGTTAGAGTGATGCTACTTGGAATATAACTTGATGTGAGATGTTTGAGTTTAAAATTACTTAGCATAATGCTACTTATTTTTTTAGAGGTGTTTAATATGATCATTTTATTTTTTTGTCTGAGTTCATGAAATAATGACTTGCTATGCTATCATTCATTATTAATAATTTGTAACATCATTAAATAGGTTTCACAAATCTCAAAATGATAAGACTTTTGAGTTTTTAATGAAGATTATCTTAAACGCTATATCTTTATGGAGATAATGGAAAAGTGTCATTTTTATCACTCTTTTTTTAAATTTGTTTCCTTGCTTTTCAATCACCTTTCTTGTGTTTTATAAAAATCTTTAATATGTTATCCTTTTGCTAAGAGGGGTCTTAGATATTAGAGATGAGTGCATTATTGAAGATAACTATAATGATAATTTTTCTGGTGAAAGTAATATTGTTGTTGAAACTATTATCTTTTTTAAGGATGTTTCTTATAATGTAGAGGAGACAAACTCCTTTACCTTCATGTCTAAAAATATAGATGTAGAAGGTTATTAATAAATAAAAAATTTCTTGTTTCTTGGCTTTATCATCTTCAGATATATAAAATTGTTCATTAAAGTAAATTAAAGTATAACATTATACTTTTAAGTTCATATCTCTTTTACCTTTAGAGAATCTTATTGATATTGCTTGGAGTGAATTTTACCTAAATAGTTGAGTTTTTAAAAGGTTTTCAAAATTTCATGTCATTAACTTCATATCATTCTTACTACCACTGACTTAATGTATTTTAATAAATTAAAATATAGTTTTGAGATTGGATGAACATCCCTTACAGTATTAGTATGGTAATTTTTTCTTTATTTATATCTCATTCTTTGAGAAAATGCTCTTGTATAAATTTTGGTGGATTGGAGGTTTCACCATCTGTTTTCTTTCTCAACTCAATATTTTCTTTAATTGATATATATCTTATTGTTTGTACTTGTTGTATACATTGTTATAATTATTAAGATAGAAAAAATTAAATTTAACTCAATTTTACAAAACTTACTTACTAAGATGAAGTTTGTCTTTACTTATATATTATAAACTGATCTTATTTTTAACTAACGTGAAATTTTTAACACACTCCCCCAAACCGATCTCATGTTGAGAACATCAAACATGAAAATCAAAAAAACATCAAGTTATTGTAAATGATGTCTAACATCAACGATATTGAACAACAAACTTAAGTGCAATGGTGAATTTACTTATGAATGATAACTAAAAAAATCAGTCAAATCTTGATAGAGATATTTTTATAAAAGCTTTAATAACATTATCTCTTAAATTAATTATACCATGTTTAAGTCTTGCAATATTAATATCATATATAAAAATATAATTAAATTATTAAATTATTAAATCTGATATTTTTAAGTAGTTAATCACTGAAACTAACTTATTCAACGATTTATACTACAAATTATCGCCGTATCCACCACCTTAACAATATTTTTTATCATAGAGAATAATTAAATCGAATTGAACCGTCAAACTGCCATTTGCCATAGTCAAATATGGAAATCACAAATACAGTCTCAGGGCAAAGCTTATTATATCATTTGTAAAGTTTACGTAAAGTTATATACCCACTTTTTTTGTTTTGTTTTTGGTACATAATGGAAAGTAGAATAATAATAATAAAAAGATGTGCTCTTGATAACATATTTTTTCATCAACAAATCAACTTAGGTGTTGTTTTCGGCAGAACAAATATTTAGAAACAACAAACATATTAAAAACAAGTGAACAATTTGTCATTAAATAAAACGAATGCACTCTGTAATCTTTTTAAGTGAACAATTTGTCATTAAATAAAGCGAATACACTCTGTAATCTTTTGCAATAGAAATCATGCTTTAACATTACTCTTCATTATTTACATGTATTTTTTTAATAATAAAGTAATATTTAAGTGTCAAAATATTATATTTTAGTTTAGTGTGAAAGTTGTTGGGAAAATCTTATTTCTTTTCGACTCGTCTTAGCAATCACATTTGGTTTAAAATATTTATGAGTTTATTATGAGATTTGAACAAGATTTACACAAAAAAAATGACACTATCTTTAACCACAAGTTTAAACATTGAGTTTGTAAATCTTTGTTCAACTTTCTTGGAATTAAACTCACACTTAATATCTAATAAAAGTATTATGGATATATTCTTAAACTACTTATATGATGATCTAAAAGATTAAACGAGCATGTTTTACCAAACTATGTTACTTCATAGAACTGAGTTCAGAATTTCAAAGTAAAATACTTCTTAGTTTCATTGTTTAGCATAAATGAATGAATGAAATTTACTGGTGCATCAAACTCATTTAGCAGTAACTTAGCAGATTTAAACTGGTGCAGGGAAAGTGTATTTGTTAATGAGGGTAGGATTAATGTGTTAAGTATTTAGTTAGAGAGGAAGGGACAAATAATTGTTGAATGATACGAGGAAAAGGAAGGTACTAGTAGTCAAACTGACCCCTTTTGTCCACGTGTTCATCCGACACAAGCTGATGGGAATAGCGTTCAGCCGCGATGCCAGGGTGGTGCTGCCATGCACAAATTATTACACAATCCATAATACTATTATATATCACTTATCTATAATCTCACTTACTTATTACATTCTATACATATAATATTTATAATCAATAACATTAATTACGCTTGAAGGATCAATCAGAAATGTACAATATAAAATAACATAACAGTTTCTAAGATCCTGAAAATGTTAAGGTAGTAATGTCTGAGTCAGCAACTGTTTTCTAGTGATTATTTACTTGTAGTAAAGATTTGTGATAAACTTTTGAAACACATGTGTATATGGAAAAATTGCTCTGCAAAAACTATTCGTGTTATGTGTGCTGTTATGAGAACACTTCTAGTGCTTGTCTTATCAGAAGTTTGAAATCCTTCCCCTCTGTCGTTAACAACATTTGGAAATTTTCCTGAATAAGTTCAACAAAAAGTTTTCCTCCAGTAACTAAAGTTAAACCATATATGTCCAAAAGACAATGCTCTTTTTACACAACAAAATCTGTAAGGTATTTTATGTTGATAAAGCAAAAATCATGAGTCTGTTAATTTAATGGGAGAATATATGATATTACTTGCATAAGAAAAATTATATTAGACTAGTTAGTGAGTGTGTTAATTTGGTTAACAAGCATAATCAACATTTGCACATTAATGTTGTGTGTTTGGATGATTTTTGAGATTCTAAAACGTACTTTTCAAGAGTTAATTGTTCTAACAAACTTTATGACACACAAGATTTTGAGCACACAGAAGTGGAACTGGTTTTAAGCAAGAATGATATAAGAAAAAAACAGGAGCAGAAAACTGCACATAGATATATATATATATATATATATATGTAACTAAAAGGAAGCAGTGTTCTTGCTTAACATGGACAAGGTGTGACTATGCTGTGACTGTCTGAAGGAATATTATAGCACTTTTCACATATGTCACAGGTCCATATCTTTGGAACCATCGATGTGGTACATTACTTGCAATCTTGTAATTCTGGTTATGCATTCAAAGTGCTAAAGCTAAAAGCACTAGTTTAGGGGTGTAGGCTCTAGCACAAGTTAATTGGGGCAGGTGAAATCCTGGAATTGGTCTGGTGAGTGTGAGACATTCCCATGCAAGTGTTGGTGGTCTTCCTCACTCTGAGTTGTTTTTCTTGGCTGCCCATGCCTCGTTTCCACTAAGATTTCATCAACTGTCCATGTGTGCCACAAGTTCCTACACTCATTTCATCAACAAAACTACAATAGTCTTTTTCCTTTTGTTTTTATCCTGACCAGTCACAAAGCACAATAGTGAATTGCTAAAGGAAAATTTACACACTCTTCAAACAGTACTACTCTTTCAAGTTCCAAGACACATGCCCTTGCATTTCTAGTTGGCAAAATATCTATTATGGGAAATTTTCAGATTTGGCTTGCCACAAATTTTACCATATATAATGCTTTGCTTGTGCATTTGTGAATATGCAACCAGATCGACACGACTATTTGCGCAATTGTAGCTTCTTGGTACAAAAATTAAGTGGCATTCTAGTCTAGTGGAATTTAAAAACCTATATAATTGTAGTGGTATTGTACTAAGCTACAAATTCCACATATATTTTGCTGATATTGATATATCTTTAACAATATTTTAACACCATAAGACTCATGTGTATGTAGTGTTTGAGCTTCACCATGCTTTTAATCTATTGAGATGTTAAGGTTCAGGTTCTTAATCCTCTGCATTAAATGAAGGACACCTTTCACATATTGCACTTCATAATATGCTTATGTGTCCTCAAGAATCTGTTCTTAAGATTGTATAGATATTAGATCCGGCTTTCACACTCTCAAACCTATAAAGTGCATTTATGTGATCTAATGGTTAAAACCATGACACGCCATATCCTAGTCAGTAATAACCGGCAAAAATATTCAGAACCATGTGTTGTTTATGGAGGAAGAGAACTCAAACGAATTCCGAAGTAGTAAGTAATAAAAAGAATGTGCAAGAGAGAATGTCTTCATGCTATAAATATAAAGGGTATAAAACAATAAACCAAATGGTAATTATAATAATAATTTAACAGTGGAATGAACCAATGAGGGGAAGTATTTGGTCACAAAGAGAGACACGTATTGGGAAGGAAATTGTGGTGAGACAACAAGTGAGTTTGGTCAAGTTCAGGGACTTGATGCAAAAGAAAAAATCAAGCTACAGCCAATTAAGCCATGAAATTCATCAAAATCTCATTATAGCAGCTACTTTTCTAATCCCAATGCTCAACCCTCATTGGTTTTCAAGACCTGCTCTCAAACAACTTTAATGGTTACTGGTTAAAAAGTGACTCCATTACCATTAAAACACCTGGCACCTGGCTCTCTCTCTCTCATTGTCAGTATCATCCAACCATCATTACCACCTTTTCTCCTCACATTATATATATTTATTGCTAGCTAGCTACTACTTTCAGCTTAGCACTCTAAGTTCATTCATCTCCATACCCTTTTACCCTTTATCCTTAGTCCTCCACAATGAAGGTAAGTCTCCTCGTTGTGTTGCCACTGTGTGAGATTGGTTATCTTAGTTTAGTGTAAGGGAAATGTTGATGTTATATACAATCTGAATGGTTTTGTCACTTGCAGTTCCTCAGCTGGATGCAAAATAAACTTGGTGGAAAACAAGACAACAGAAAACCAAATACACACACAACTACTACATGTAAGTTTGTTTTTTTACTATTCAGATAATTAGATTTTCCTTGCGTCAATGCATGAGGTTTCTAACACCAATAAGATGTAAGAATTCAGTCTTTGTCTGATACTCTTAAAAACACACTTGCTTCTATCTGAAGGAAGGGTGGCTTGATTCGAAACATATAGAGGAAGACAGGGAGAAGACAAGTTTGTATTTTCAATATATTTCATATTTCTGTTTCTCTCTCTCTGTCAAGTTTCATTTCCAATCAAACAAAAGACTTGTGTACAAGATAACTTTATTTATATCAAAGGTGCTCGTGCGTAGGAATACTAGGCACTTTAAAATGTTAAAATTGTGTTTTTATGTATTTAACAATTGTTTTATATCTTTAAGATTGAAGAATAACTTAGTCTAGTTTCTAACTTGGCATCCTAGTATAGTTGTAATTTGATCCAAGGAAAATTTATACTCTCAGTAAAATAACATTAATCGTTTTCTTGGGAATCTTAAAATAATGGTTTCTTTTGGTTTTGTGCACAGATCATGCAAAACAAGAACCTCGGGAGGAATTCAGCGATTGGCCTCATGGTTTGCTAGCAATTGGAACATTTGGAAATAACAGTGAAATCAAAGAAAACTTAGATGATCAACATGCACAAGAGGATCCATCCTCGTCAGAGGAAATAGCAGACTTCACTCCTGAAGAAATCGGGAATCTACAGAAGGAATTAACCAAACTCCTGAGACGAAAACCAAATGTGGAAAAGGAAATTTCTGAGCTTCCTCTGGACAGATTTCTTAACTGCCCTTCAAGCTTGGAGGTTGATAGGAGAATCAGTAATGCGCTATGCAGTGAATCAGATGATAAAGAAGAAGATATTGAGAAGACATTGAGTGTGATAATCAACAAATGCAAAGACATTTGTGCAGATAACAGAAAGAAAACAATTGGGAAGAAATCTATCTCTTTCCTTCTGAAGAAGATATTTGTTTGTAGAAGTGGATTTGCTCCAACGCCTAGCCTTAGAGATACCCTTCAAGAGACAAGAATGGAGAAGGTAACCCTTTTGTTTTGTTGATAATCTTCCACTTGCCTAATCACGTGGAAACATTATTACATGGCCCCATATCATCAAAATCAAGTTTTTCAACCAAAGAGTTAATAAAACTTTGTTATGTATCACATAGAAACTAATTGGAATTATAAACAAATGGTAGTCTCAGATCTTAGATTAATTTCTAAAGTAGGATCTATTCAAGTTTCTTTACTGACCTATGATAAAATATACAGCTTTTGAGGACAATGCTTCACAAGAAAATTTACAACCAAAATTCTTCTCGGACATCTTTCATGACAAAGTGCATAGAGGACAAGAAGATGACGAGGAAGAGGAGTGATGATGAATCAGATGAGAGAAGTGGTGATGGCTCTAAATGGGTCAAGACTGATTCTGAATGTAAGTAATGCATTTTGGCATATAAATCTGCTCAGTAATGTAAGTTTCTATGATTAATAATGTTCTTTTCTTTCATGCAGATATTGTGCTGGAGATATAAATCAGCTTCTATTTTTACTAGCTCTATTAGTAGGTGTTCAGGTAAACATGAATATTCATGCATAACATAAGTAGATCAGTAGTATTGTGTCCATTTCATGAGACTTAACTGACAAAATCTTTGTTTTTTGATCTCAGATTGAATGAAAAAGAGAGAGAGGTATATGTATATGATGATGGAGGATATGGAGTGGAGATGAGATTTTTTGAAATGAAGATTATGGTGATATGGTAGAGAGGAGAAAGTGTGTTTGTTAATAGTGGATCAAGTTATTTTTTCATGGTTGTGTCTGCAAAGGCAGAACAAGTCATGTTGTGGAAAATCATAGAATGGTTGTGATTTGTAAGGCAAAGTTAGACAGTTTGGAAGCTCAACACACTTCTCATCCCTTTTTTTACTCCACTTTGTCACCTCCTCAACTTCTTCTTTTGTAACATCTCCCAACTAAGTTAATGAATAAAACTTGTTATTATTACACACACCATTTCACTATTCTACTCTTCTTCTTCCATCCCTGTTTCTTCATTTTCTTTCAATATTTTTTTTTTGCCATAAATATTTTGATGTGTGATTTTGAACTTTAAGATTTGAATGTGAAAAGTCTTATGCTTTTTTATAAATAAGTAAATAGATGTAGTGCATTAGATATTTATCGAACATAAATATAAATTATAATACTTATAACATGCGACATATTGATAAATAATAAGGTGCAAAGTTTATGCATGAAAAAAGAAATTCAGACAACCTATATAACTACACACAATATATTTATGTATGAGAACAACATTTTTATAAGAATATAAGTATGTCTTAACTAAGATAAAAACTAATATTTATTTAAACTAATCAAAATCTTAGATCGGGGTTTATTAGTGTTGGATCTAACCCTAATACCTTATTTTTTAAGTAACTTATGTGTTATTTTTTCTTTAAGTTTTATTTTTGGTTTTTAACTCTCAAATTTTAATTAATATGTTTTTTCTTTAATTCAATTAATCTATACAATTTTTAACCCATTTTTGACTAACGTATGAAATTTATTTTTAATACTTATATGAAAATTATAAAATTCAACTGAGGTTTGAATAAAAATATCGCAAAATGTTGTAAAAATTGCATAAAAATAAGTTCTTCCAACAAAAGATAAGTATTTGATTTTTCAATTGCTAATGAGACTCAACTTTTTTGTCACGGTCCTTTTTTAATTTGAACATCAGCTAGGTTCCATAATTTTCATTTTTAGTATACGTAAATATAACAAACTAATTTTCACCTCTTCAATCAATAAAAATCTCTAATTTATATTTCAAAAATAATAAAAAAATACCACCATTTAAGAAATATCAAAACAAAACTTTTAAAAGATAAAAACAGATTTGACTATAAATTAAAATACCATAAATCCATTTTATTTATTTTTTTATATTATCATATAATTATAAGTTGTCATATGATAGGTTTATATATTTATGAAATATTTATATGGAGCATATAGAAACTCTTAAACTCATGCCTAATTTTTTTAGAGGAATACAGTGGTGGCTACTAAACTTACTAATAAACATATTAAAATTTGTTAGTACAAGTGGTTTGAGATTTGAGTTTTCTAATTAAAGTCTCAAGTTAGATTTCCATCTTAATCATAGGATCACAATTGGAGATACTACTCTACACCATAAATTGAACCACACAGTTTTAGGTACAAAAATATCTCTTAGTTATAAAGAAAACAATAACTATGAGACATTCTTTGCAGCAGTTTTCAATTACTTGTAAGTAATAACCAATGTTTGAGTTTATGCAAAATAGAAGACAGATATTTATTTATAAAAAAAATTAAAATTGGATTGTATTATTATAAGATTATTTTTAACAATTAATATTTTTTAAAATAATAAAACTCATTTAATAAAAAGGATTTAAATAGAAGCAAATATTTAATATATAAGTTAATAAAACATTACAATTTGATTAGAAAGTATGTAAACAAATATTTAATATATAAGATAATTATGTAATTTAATGTTTAGTCTTTTGTAATCATTTGAATAATTATAATGAATTATTGATTGAACAGAGCGTACAAAGAAACCCGCATGGCACAGAAGCACCACCTTCTTCTGGATCTATCCCAAATCCCCCTCTCCAAACCCTAGAAAATTAAACTCTTCCCCTTTTCCTTTCTCTCACAATCCCTATCAAAGATTCTCCCTTTCCACTCTTCCACTGCGATTTGGTTTCGGGGGTTTCTTCCTTTCCGCAATTTCGATCTTAAACCTGAGGCTGTGGAATTGGGAATTCAGATTGAAGTTAGTTGGGGTGAAGTAGGGTAGTTGCGTTGGCGCTGGCAATGCCATTGGTGTGGTCAGTGAGGAAATTTTCGGTGATTTTTGTGATACCGAAAATACATAATGTCTTGGGCAGGCCCTGAGGATATTTACCTTTCCACTTCACTTGCCAGCTATCTTGACAGTGAGCACTCTCTCTTTCTCTTTCTCTCATATTGGTATGCGCTTCAAATTTGCTTCTTTATATGAAAGATTGGCACTTGATTTCATTGTGTAATGTGTAAAGGGTAATTTTCAATGCCAAAATGTTGTGGACATGGTTGGAAACGAGTAAGTTGTAAATTTTTTTTTTTTTTTTTTTT
>Ga0209489_102402_pt1 | contig 38253 bp, 22 predicted proteins | sample SiratrowhiteBW_FD_187527 | JGI IMG/M metagenome (GOLD analysis project Ga0209489, IMG submission 187527) | Root nodule microbial communities of legume samples collected from California, USA - Siratro white BW (SPAdes) (version 2) | ecosystem: Host-associated > Plants > Roots > Nodule | place...
AGATATATATATATATATATATATATATATATATATATATATATATAATAAGTCAACAAGACTTCCCATAAATCCATACAAAGCTAGCTCCAAGGCTTTTTTTTTTCCTTACTAGGATAATGAAAAAGGTTCTTTTGGTGGGTACAATGGAAACTTGCATATTAAGAATTTGAAAATTTTAGTAAACTAGTTGGGTTACTTATGTTGGGCTAAAAGAAAAAATGAGAGTAAATGAATGAGTGGGTGTAGTTAGTGATTCAGGTGGTACAAATATACAGAACAATCATTCTCTCTTCTTTCTTTAGAAAAAACCAAAAGCATCCTTATTCTTAGTCTCTCCTCTTTTACCTTCATTCTCCAAAATCTTCAAGAGAAAGGTAGAACATGCTGTATTGAAGATTTGCGTTATGTAACCTTCTTCTCTTCCTCCTTTCTTCAAAATCTAATTTTTCTCTATAAAAAAAAGGGTGCACACATGGCTTGTGGATTTGGTGGGCGTGAAAAAAGTTTAGAATTTCTTATTGTTGGATACAAAAGTAACAACATAATAAGTCACAATAAAAATAAAAATAAAAGATGAAAAAGGAACAAAACATGTGATAATGTGAGTTTGCTAAACGAAAAAAAAATTATAATACAATCTCCTTTTTATGTTATTAAAGATCACATGTAAAAGTCTAAATCAATATAATATTTAAAAACTATGATTTTTTTTTATAACATAATGTAATATTTGATATTTCTTTGATATATTTAAGCATTCTCTTAAAGTATATTACTTTTCATTAGGATTTTTTATAAATATAATAACTATTCATATTTACATTTGTTTGTGTAATATATGGTCTTGTATGAACGATGACATATATAAAATTACTCATTTTTGATGTATAGATATTCGAGACATTTTTATCTTTGTTACTTTGTTGGTAAGATTAATATTTGAGTGTAACTTATAACTGATAGAAAGTAAAGGAGAAATTTGCTTACAATCTTGCACTTTTAAGGGATAATATTATTGATTCCTATACATAATAATAAGTCAAGTTTAATGTATTTGTTTTTAAGTCACTCTAACAAACTTTAATCTATGTTGTTTGGTTATCATAGAATGCTAGCAAAAAGGTAAAATAACTTCTTTAATCTAGTAAAAAGTTATATTTTTAAAAGGATTTGCATATCTCGCTTTAACATATAACTAAGTTTGTGATGTGACATCTTCTTAACTTGTTGACATATATTTTATGTAATTTTATGTAATTTTTTTTTTAAGAATATTTAGGTATCATCTCATTTATCTGTAAAGTTAAATTTTAAGTTTTACAACGTTTTTATTCTAAAGTTATTTTCTAGGATATTAAATACAATAAATTCTTCTTCAAGCCTTTCACATATCATACCATTGAACTTTGTGTATAGTACCATCATACATTTTTTTTTTAATTTTGACAGTACTCACTCTACCAATCTCTAAGGTATAATCATTTCTCATGAACATAAAACATTTGAGATGGGTTGATAAGTGTAAAATCAATCTCGGTATAGATTCATGTGTCATGTGGAAGCTAATCCATTATCTACCCATCATGAAATTCTTTTTCACCATTAGATTAGCTTTATTAACTAGAATACCTAAATCTTTCGAGATACTTGCAACAAAACCTTTTGAGGTTTATGCTTTAGAATTATTTCTTCCATTCTTTCTATGCCAACAATCTTTCTTCACATGACTTCTCTTGCCACAAAAGTAACATTTTGTATCCTTCATTCTCATCGATTTTGATTTATCAAGATTTTGACTTCAATCATAGTTACGTTTTGTTCATCTACCTTTCATCATCTATGTTTTCTTTCAACTTTCCATCATTTTTACCTTGCTTTTTTGTTTGGATTATTTTTTCAAGAATTTGGATTGACGGGTCTGGATTAAATAAAAGTCTAACACCTTATGATTTTTGAAAGCATAAAGTATGAGTATGTTTCGTTAAGCTTTGTTAAATCAACCGAACGTAAAAGAGGTAAACATTTTGTTTGTCAAACAATACAACACTATACAATCTTCGTGCATAATTTAAGCTACCCTGGTACTTCATGAATATATATACACACATTCTATGTTGTAGAGAGTGCCTGTTGCTTTTGTATGCTAAGACGATTCCTTTAAGCACGAGTCACATCAAGTGATCCCTTTTATTAAAAAATTTTTCTTCAGAATAGCTTGACACAAACGTTATTCAACTTTAGTCCAACTATCTACTTAATACAGTTTGCACTTTTATTATATTATTGTACAAAAGGTTATTCTACCTAAAAAGATAAGATAAGTATTATCAACTATAAAAAATGTTGCATAAAGGAGAAAGAACATTTAAAGTTTCATATACATTGTCTATCAAGCTCATTATACGCAAAATGACATTCTAGTGAGTTGCAAAACATTCAGAAACAACGATACCTATATAAATCTACCTATCAAGAAGAAGAACACAAGAGAGGATGTTTCATAGTGCAGAAACTCTACTAAAATCTATATATCCAAAAAAGTTTCATAGCTAACATTATGAATGTTCATCTAGTAAACTAAGAGAGAACTTGTAGACGTTGTAATTGTCGAAAGGCACAATCCATCCTTATAGACAAAACCAATGATATGTTGATTGTACCTTACAAAATGTCTTATGTTAGTCAAGAGTGACTATTTGATGAATAGTACTTGTTTAGTCAATAGTTACTGGGTTCAAAGAACAATCATACGCGATTAGCTAGGAGTAGTTGCGATCTAAAAAAAAAATATTAATAGGGTCAATCAGGAATGACTACAACAATCCAAAAAAATACTCAACAATACTAGTCAAAAGTGACTATGTTTAGAAAGAACACTCAAGAGGTTAGTCAAGAATGATTACAATCTCAAAAAATACTCATGAAGTAGCCAATAACTACGATCTCTAACAACACTTAAGGAGTTAGTCAATAATAACTACAATCTCAAAAAATACTTAAGAGATTAGCCATGAGTGATTACAATCTCAAATAATACGTAAAGAATTAGTTAAGAATAACTATAATTACAAATAATAGTTGAGTGTACTTTAGAATATTAGTTTGTCTAATAAAATTTAATATATATTGATTGAGAATTAGATATAATATATTATTTCAAATGAATCCATATAAAACATAATGTGTATTACTTTTTTTAATTACATTTTTTTCTTTAAATGTTATTATTAAGAGTAAGACATTAGGGACTAAAAATAAGTTAGAAAATATCTTATTTAAGTGAATTTATTAAAATTTTGAAGTTGTACAAAATTTTAATTTTAAAATAAGTCATTAAAAAATTATTTATTATATAAAATTATTGTTTACAAAATTATTTTCAAAAATTATTAAAATGCAATTCAACTCCCCCTCTTATATTTAAAAGTAAATTATATAACTATTTTCTAAATCTTTAATTAATTAATTAATATCGTGATAAATTAAAATTATTATTATCTTTAATATTAAACTATTTCATTGTAATCAGTAATTTAAATTTAATTTATAAGTATTAATAATTTATATTTATTCTTTTAAATAATATAATAAAAAATTCATCTCTTTAAATTTCTATTTTATTTTAAATTTTCAATTAAAAAAAAAAAACTAACAAACTAGCTTATTCTACCTTGACATTGACTTTGGTAGGCTAGATAAAAGGGACCCACCCTTAAAAATACAAAACCGACCCATCAATTTATGCCAACTCATCAAGTCTAACCCGATTTAAATTGCCTAAAATACACCTTCACTTTTTTTTTCCTTTATCACCGCTATATATTTTAGAATTTATTTAATCTAATAGTAGTAATTATTCAAAATATTTATTCATTAAAAATGTGAATACTTATCCTGCGGTTGTCCATTACATCACGAAACCGGAATCCAGAATGTCTTATCGTCACCCACGTGCCCTTCCAACTTTGTCTCTCCTCATTACACATCAAAGTCTTTACATTAAAAAAGAAAACTATTATCCTAAATTAAGTATTCTAATTATATATATAATGAAAAAAACACATTTATATTAATTGATTTTGATGTTCATAATTATTTACCATTTTATAATTATTAAATGTTTTCATAAGTGTTTTTACTATTTGGATAATAGTTATAACAATAACAATTCATTTATCAAATAACACCAAAAATGCAAAATACCTAGGTTCATATTAAGAATATAAGGAGAATAATTAGTTTTATAAATTTGTAATTTAAGATAATACAACAACCTATTTAAATGGTGATTCTTAAAAATAATCTGTAAAAATGCCTAATTTTACCTTTAAAATGTTTAAATTTCTAATACAATATATGTGACAATGAAATTCTTTATTTTCATATGCATATTTCATATTTTTTCTTAATTATATCTTAAAATTACAAAAAAAATAAATATAAAATATTTATATGTTAAAAACAATTACATATTACAAATCACATTCTATTTTTTTTACGTAATCATTATTTTTTATTTTCTCATAAAATATAGTCACACTTTTTCACTAATAGATGTATTAGAATCTCGTATATTATCTAATTTTTTTATGTATTAATCTAACTATTTGTTTGTATAATTTCATTAACATGTAATTTTAATTTTGATAAAAAAATTAACAACACTAATTAACATAACATATTATCTAAGTAACACAAATAAATAACGTTATAGTTGACACACACATAAACATTTATTATTACAATTTGAAAAACATATTATTAATAAGCTAAAATTGTTTAATATATATATATATATATATATATATATATATATATATATATATATATATATATATATATATATATATATAAACCGATTTTCGGTAGAATATTTTAGAAGATGGTCAGTAGAAAAACACGTGTTCTTCCATCTCGGATGCAACACGAATATTTATTATAAATAATATTATAAAAATCACTTGCCGTTAAGTTTGTTTTTTTTTAAAATACAGCATTTGAGAATTTTAGACATTTTTACTAATGAAACAAATTTCAGACAATTTTAAAAATTGTAATTCTTATTTGTAAAAGAAATTATTATTTGATACATAAACCTGAATCTCAACTATACACAGCTGTGAATAGCAAATTTTTCAATGATGTACAACTGAATTAAGTGTAAACTCATGTTCCATTAAGAACCAACACTGTCATGGTCAACATTCAAACTTCACAAAATCTCTCAAACCAATTCTTCTTTCTCTTCTCTTCTCTTCTCTTCTCTTTCTTTCTTTCTTCCATTCAGAAAAAATGGATAACCACAACACCAACAGCTTCTCTCTGTTGGGTTTTTTTCATTCTTTTTACTCCTCTGAGCTTCTCAGGGACTTTGCCACAAGAGAACTCAACGCTTTTCTATGGCTATCTCTTGTTGTTGTCACCACCCTTTTGTTCAGAAGACTCTTTAGCCTCTTTGGAATATGGCACATGGCTAGAACCATCCCTGGACCTCCCTCTTCCTCTTTTTTTGGCGGCTGCAAGCTCTTTTCCCGGCCAAATTTCACCTTCACTGGTGGGTTCTTCATGATCATTTCTTTTCTTTTTTGCTGTTGAGAATGGTCCATAAACTAATATCTAGAAGCTTTTTCCTATTCACTTCTCTAGAATCTGATTTTTTTTTTTTAACTTTAACTTAATCATGATTTGTTTTAAAAGTAGAAATTTATTAAAAAGGTCTTATTTGTCTGGAATCTAACACAACCCTTTTATTTACTGTCTGTGAAATCATAGCTGATTGTTGTTTTCTTATCCCTTCTTACCTTGGATTATTTGAGTTTATAGTTATTGTCAGAAAGAATCAGTTTTTGGATTTTGCAAGTTATTGGGTGTTACTGTGATATTGACCTTATGTAATATATGACTTGTGATATGGGTTTTTACCTGTGATTCATTGATTAGTTGAATATGTGGTTATTATTATAAAGGACCAGTCTTTTTGGTTTTAATGAAGTGGATTTTGGGTTTGGCGATTAATCTGGATTTTGCTTGTTATTGGTTAATAGAATATGGGGTATTGTCATATGGATTAGTTAATAGAATGGGGTATTAGATTTTGCTTGATTTGTTTTTTCTTTTATATTCCTGCCCTGTGGATTGGTTAATTCTGTGGTTATTTTCAGAAATAACCAGTTTCTTTCTTTCTTTCTTTTACTCAGTGGGGTCTTATTCTAGAATGTATAGTAAAGGGATTTTGTGCAGTAATGTCAAACTCAGGTTCTTTTGCAGTTTTGTTTGTAATGATGTGCTGTTTGCTCAGTAATGATTAATATTATGAACTGATTTTGTACTTACCCTTTTTGATTTTCAGATGTGTTGTCAGAATCCCATAAAAAGTATGGACCTATTGTTAAACTGTGGTTAGGTCCTACTCAGCTTTTGGTGTCAGTGAGGGATCCATTGTTAATCCAAGAGATGCTTATAAAAGCTGAGGATAAGTTGCCTTACACTGGAAGACTGTTTCATCTAGCCTTTGGGCAATCAAGCCTCTTTGCCCCTTCATTTGAAAAGGTGACATGTGAACTATGGTGTTTCTGAATGGAGTTGAGATTGAATTATGCAATTTGTTCCTCATTCTTAAAATGCTAGGATTCATTCAGTTTTGAGACCTTCTTAGTTCTGATCGAACTACTCTTTTGTTTGTATATTTTCATTATGCATCCTTTTAAATGGTGTCTGCAGAAATTACATATCATGACATTTTTTTGTATGATGTTCTCATTCTGACTCTAGCAACTTCGAATGTAATTTAAATTTTCCTTAGGTGCAAAAGAGAAGGGAATTATTGGCAACAGAATTAAACGAAAGATTGCTGAAGAATGGTGATATGATTCCTGTGAAGGTTGCAGACTTTATCACAGATAAAATAGAAAACATCAAAAGGAAAGGAGGTATTGATTCCAGGTTGGTTTCTCAACATATCGCTTTCACTATAATGGGAGTCACTTTCTTTGGAGATGGCTTCTTGACCTCGCCGAAGACTGCAATGTATGAGGAACTGTTCATGAAGATCACTAAAGATGCTTGCTTTTGGGCCTCCTATAAAGTTACTCCTTTTTGGAGACGTGGATTTTGGAGGTACCAATGCTTATGCACAAAGCTGAAATGCTTGACTCAAGACATTCTTCAACATTGCAGAAAAAGCTGTAAACTATCTGATGAAAGTTCCAATAAAGAAATGAAGTCAGCAGATGGTGCAAAATGCTGTTCTGATGATGACTTCCAAGATTACTATTTCTTTCGAGATCTTAAGGATCATCAAGATGGTAAAGAAGAACCTTGTGGGAATGTCATGCGCATGATATTTCACGGATGTCAAACTACATCTATTCTAATCACGGATATATTGACTAGGCTTGTCATGCATATGGAAATACAAGATAAGGTTTCATTCTATCTGTGATCTATCCAATTCTGTGAATAATTTTATTTTAGTTTGTTCTCCAATGCTGAAAACCAAAATTCTAATTCCTATAATGAATACTGTTAAATCATGATGTAGTTTTAATGAATTTATCTATGTACAAAGTTAAAACTAGGGCTGCACTTTGGTTTTACAATTTGCTTAGTAAGAGGAGGGCTAGTTAAGGTGAATTTGTTTGAATAGTTTGAATTTTTTTGCTCCTTTAGAATAAACGTTCTTTGTTAGGAAAATGAACTTACTCTGTTCCTCTTATTAACCCTAGCCCGTGGCTGTCTGCTTTATGTTATCATGACATTGACATAAGTTACATTTTCTCACTCTCATTTTAGATGAAATTTCTTTATTGTTGTCAACACTGTAACAAACTGTTATTGCAGTATCCTTTTAAGAAAAACTATATTTCTGTTGGAGTAGGATTTCATTTACACGCTCAAGGGTGGGTTTACTGCATGATTTTCATTATTAGATTCTTTTTTTTTTTTTTTTTTTTTTATTTTTTTTTTTTTTTTTTTTTATTTGACTGAATGCACGTGGTACTTATTTTGCGTGCATGTGCATTTGCAGGTTTATTCGGAGATTAGCATGGTACGAAGAAATCCATCAAAATTTGAGCATGAAGATGTTTATAGGATGCCTTTGTTATTGGCTACAATTTATGAATCTGCACGGCTTCTTCCCACTGGTTCCATGCTGCAGAGGTGCTCTTTGAAACATGGTGAGATGTTGCTTCTCAAGCAAGCATAGTTTACTTTACAGAACATTATATGCATTAATTTGTTTAAAGCATAGTTTTTCATGTACAAAAGCTAACTAATTGTAATCTTTTCAAGTTATCTTGCTTAGTTGTGGGCACTGCATACATGTGTTCATCTGTACTCCTACTAGTATTTTGTATTCAATAATGTTCCTCTTTATCTCAGACTTGAACTTTTCAACTGGTGTAACAATACCTGTTGGAGCTGTCTTGGTTGTACCTGTTGAATTGGTACAGAAGGATGACTTCAGTTGGGGGAGTGATGCAAGTCATTTCAATCCTTACCGATTTCTCTCAACTGTTACAAATAGATCAGGTATGAGCCTTGATATACTTCAAAAAAGGATTGTATTTCAGTAATCAAGAATCACAGATAAAACAAGGGAAACAATGGAAATATTAACAAAAATGGAAAAAGAGAATTGTATTTTCATAAATATTTTGTAACAAAAATGTTGATTGTTCCTTCTAAGGATCTTGTACATGTAGTTGTTAGAAATGTCCTTGATCTGTAGAGTCGAGGGGTTTACTATCTAATAATATCATTAGGGTATGAAGCTCAACCTGCATTGGAAAAGATCTGGAAAGAAAGTTGTGACATTTTTCTGTGAGCTAGAACAATAGACCAAGATAAATTGTCCGGATGTGATAACTTAGTATTCTTTTGATCACTTTCTGATGCCCCTTAATGTTACTCAATTGATGTTAACGTGCCAATTTTGTAACTACTATGTGGAACCTCAAGTTTGTATAGTATTCGCTAACTTTGTAGCCCCTTTGATGAGAACCTTGGGAGAACCTGACAAACATCCAAGCACTCGTGAAACCTTCCTTTAAAAGCTAACTGTTAAGGAGGAATACCACTTAAGTACTCTGCTGAACATTCTACACTACCAAGTTTCTATTGTAGGACCCATAATTACCTAGTCCTTATCAAACCACACCAAATCACAAAAGCTATCTGAAGTTGGAAAGCTGAACGGCTTATAAACCCCGCATAGAAACGAATACTTCCAAAAAGAGACTCAAATCCTATACGTTGCAATTGGATCCTAACATTTTTAGCTTCATCCCATTGTTGTAGCATTTGTCATCTCACGCCCTCGCCTTTCCTCCTCTACCCATCTAATTAGGCCGTGTCAATAAGAGAAAAAGAAAATTCTGTCCATTTTGGATTGAAAATTGCTATTTGTGTTATTCTGATATTAAGCCTTCATATTCATAAAATGGTTTGTATGTTCTCTATAGGTGGTAATGGAGAAATTTTTGTTGCTCATCTATTGCTAATCTTTTCATATTGAACTCTCAGGTTCTGCTGAAGACCTTTCTAGTACAGGAATCAATTCATATGTACTAAATGATCCAAATGAAAATGCAGCATTCCTGTCTTTTGGATCTGGTGCACGGGCTTGCATTGGACAGAAATTTATCATCCAACTTGTTGCCTCAGTGTTGGCATCATTGCTAAATAAATATGAGGTTTGTCTCGTGAATCAGTGCTTTTGCTCTTGCTACCTATGTAATGTATGTAATGAGAGAAAGATGGGAACACAATTCTAAATCATAAAATTACATAAAGTCAAAATTGAGTACCTGTCAATTCAGCAAAGGAAACAACACATAATGTAATGAAAAGTGAGAAAATAGACAATGAAAGTAACTGAATGAATGCAAAAGTGTTGGTTGTACACTTATTATGATGTGGGCGTATTTAACTTGTAAGAAGTATGTATTGCTTTATCATCTAATTCTAACTCTAAAGCAAGTTGACTGTGGTTGTGTTCCAAGGTAAATGGTGAGCAATGGTAGCACGTGCAGCAAAGTAAATACATTGTAATAGGCTGTTATATACTAATTCTCTTAAAAGTTGTGGGTTTGAGATTTCCTTAACAAAAAAATAGTTTTGTAAGGCAAGGGTGCCCTCTATCTGAATGCATTCCGTTGCCTATATTATATCTAGTTGATGTGGAGTGTCTGACACCTTTTATGTCGAGGATTAAACATCTCAAATACGAAGTATTTAAGGTAGTCCAATAATAATAATAATAATAGTGGTAACTCAATATGTCCAATAATAGTAGTTAGAATAGATGTTGATATTTTATTAATTTGGGTTTGAACCTAACTCAACTTCACAAAGATTAGTTTTTTATGATGAGAATTGCTTTTACTTACATACCTATGGTTACGTATGTGAGACCTCCAACAATTACAAGTATTTTCTGAGTTAAGATTCCTTGGATTTTTGTGATGAGGCTATAGTGCATGGTTTGTACCTAATATCTAACATTTTCAATTGATCTGTAACTGATGTTAGTTTTTGAATACAGATACGGCTCAGCTCAGGCTCAAATGATGACTCAACCACAACCTTGAAAAATAATCTTCTCCAGCGTCTTCCCAGTTCACAGATATTATTCGTAAGAAGGGACCAGTGAAAGAAAAGAAGCACAAACATACTATGTAGATAAACTTGGTGTTGTAATTAAAGTCAACGACACCAAAAGTATCTGGACCTTTCCTTTTTTCGTTTCACTACACTCCTTTTTCCAAGATGAATGGGGAAGCTCTCTGGCTCATTATGGTTTCTGGGAGGATGAATCCAACTTGAGTTTCTTACCTCAAGTTTTTTTTCCTCCCTGTTTTTAAACATTGCCCTAGTGTTGGCTTCAAGCCTTGACACTCCTATTTTTGGTGTTTTAAGCACTTTGGGTCAATTGTTTCTTTGGAGCCTTTGGTTTTCCTTCCCCTTCTCTGGATGTGGATCTCTTGCTTTTCTGATGTCATCAACTTTTTTACTTCTGAAGGAAGTTTGTTCTTGTATCCCCTTAAAATAAAATGTGCTTGGACTTAGCTATCAAAATATATGTGGACCCTCTTGTTTAGCCTGAGAGCATATTCACTATAATTATATATCCTTTAAAGTTTATATATTGATATTGGAATGATAATGCTATGTTATGTATTTGGATATTGGTTTGGAGATTGTGCCTTTTGTTTCACAGTTAAAAACTCAATTGCATTGCAGGGACGTGAATAGTTATCAAGAGAAAACAGTATGGCAAAGCCTTTCATAAAAAAGGTGTTGAATATTTTAGTATATATTGTTTTATATTTGCTGTCCTGTAGAATTTTAAGAACCTGAAATGGAACAAAATGGAAATTGCTTTTGGAGCACGGTTGATTTTATAACTTTCGTTTGTCTAATAATTAAGAACTTCATTCTATGTGTAAGCAGAACCTAGTATGCACTAAGCAAATTGGCGGGAATTTAATTGAAATATGAACAGAAAACTCGAGATTTAGAACTTCATGAAGACGAATTTGTCCATTCAAATGAAGAAGTCTTAAGCTTTTCATACATTATAGACCCTCTTCAGGTCTGTTTTCTCGTAATTTTATCATGATAAAAAAAGAGGATAGTCAAAATTTTTGGTAAACAACAGTTGATTCCAGCAACACAACAAATTAGTCCAGTAAAATAACAGCTACCACAATTGTCTAGGAAGGAATGAACAAGAACATGTCCTTTTGAGTAGAATCTTCATCACAAACAAATCCCAAAATTTTAAAGAAATTACGTTTCTCTTTATTATGAAGATGAATTTGTCAATTCAAATGAAGAAGTCTCGAATACAAGCTTTAAACAGCAGCTCCAACAACCTGCAGTAAACACCATGAAATGAGAAAAATAAAATGAAGTGGTAGTTATTCCTTGTCCAAATAGTCTTGAAGGATACATTTTATCTGGGGACAGTATATGGGAGTTCGTAAATACAGAAAGAAAAACCATTCCATTCGCAGGAGACATTGATATTACAGTTGTTGCAAAACAAACACACACACACACATTGTTTTAATGATTGTGTATACATGCCAAGTAAATATGACTGTAGAAAGAGTATGTACCTTCATAATAGACTTGAAAAGCATTATCAGTTTGTTGATGATTCCTTAGCTGACGAATGAATGGTGTGGACTTCAAAATCATTGACTTTTGGTCCAATCCAACGACGAATGACTACAAGTGGAACATGATTGATGATCCAATAATCTTGGCCGTTTTGTGGATCAATGCTCTCAACAAGTTCAGTTGGCATATCACAGATGTCAATAACTTTAAGGCTATCCAAGGCTTTGATGCCTGAGGGTACCTTCTTCAGATGAGTGATTTTGGTAATTTGAAGATATTCTAGAGAAACCAAAGCTCCTTCATCTATGAGGATAGCACTTACTGTGTTCAAGCGAGCCATATTCAGCTCCTTCAATCTTGGAAACCCTCCACTTTGAAAATGCAAAGTTTCACCATCATAGGCATTGTCCCAGAAAGTAAGCTTCAACAAATTTGGCAAATTTTGCAGCGATCTCAATGGATCATCTTTTAAGTTGGATAAAGCCAGCCTTATATGAACAAGAAACTCTAGCTTTGAAATCCAATTAGGCATCTTCTCCAATCTTGCTTTCAAGTGAAGCCGTCGAAGTTGGGGTATGGATGATATAGAGTTCAAGTCAATGATTTCATCTTCACCTATTGCTGTGATATTAAGTGATTCAAGGTGTTTCATCTCTACCACTGAAGCACATATTGCATGTCCATGTTCCCTCCTAACAAGCCTCAAGCCTAACTTTCTTAACTGCCTTAAGAATCTCAACTCTTGGATGAGATCTATTCCCCCTTGTTCTACCTCCACATAGCAAAGATTTTGCAGGGAAGTCAAGTTTTTTATACCCTTTTTCATCAGCACACCAGTTGTAAATCCCAAAAGAGAATATTCTGCTTCATAGTTTCGATGGAATGCAAGAAGATGCCTCAACTTTTTGAGCTTGTTTATTTCACTTGGTAACTCACGAACAAGAGTTTTTCTTATATCCAAGGTCTCTAGGTTCTGTAACCATCCAACAGATTTGGGAATAGACCTTATTCTGGTGTTCTTGAGATTTAGGTACTTCAAGTGGAAAATGTTCCCTAAATTCCTGGGAACATAGTTTAAAGATGTACTTTCAAGGTCTAGTACTTTTAAAACCCTGGACTCTGAAGCCAAGAGACCTTTAAGAAGCTCAACTGATCCTCCTTTTCCAAAAGCATGAATTGCACGGATGTGTGTGAAGTTAGTGCTTTTCAACACATTGTTCTTCAAACTAGTGTGTATAGATAGGCGTCTAGTTGATGCACTCGTGGCTGATTCATCATCACTTTCATGCACAAAATGGCAAAAACATAAATCCTTAATCTTTCTTACGACCACTTCGTGTAATAAATCATGAACTTGACAACTTTTAACTTTCCCCTCAAAGCCGATATTGGAGACTTGAACCAGACTTCTATGAATTAACTGAGATAAGTACTCATCTGCAACTTCCTCTAAAGTTCTTCCATCAGATTTAACAAACCCTTCAGCTATCCATTGCCGAGTTAACCTCTTATGATTAATGGAGGAGTCCTCAGGGTATATACCAAAATACAATATGCATGGTTTCAAATAGTAAGGGAGGTCATCATAACTTAGAGACAAAATCTTGGTTAATGGAGTTAAATGGGCATTGCGGTGCAACTCGAGGTTGAGATTTTGACTCACCTTTTGCCACTCGAAGACAGTTTTTGATTTGGTTGAAAATAGGCCACCAATGGCCACAACAGCCAAAGGTAACCCCTTGCATTTTCTAAGAATTTCATCTGACATTTCTTTAAGCTCTGCAGGACATTGGCCATCTAGCTCAAATTTAAATGCCTTCTTGCAGAAGAGTTCCCATGCTTTGTTGGAAGGCAATGGTTGTAGGTTGTGAACATGAACAGGAAAGGACTTCTTGAAAAACTCAACAACATGGAACACTCTAGTGGTGATTATGATCCTGCTACTTCTGTTGTTATTAGGCATGGCAAGTTCAACTTGGTCACAAAAATCTTCATGCCAAACATCATCAAAGAATATCAAGTACCTTTTATGCTCCAGATATTGCCTCAGTTCAGAAATCAGTGACTTCTCATCCATTTTGTCTAACATTTCTGGAAGAGGGTCTTTTGTCTCCCTACAAAATTGCTTGATCATGTCTGTGAATAGCCCTCTCAAAGTGTAAGATTGAGAAACTGTGATGCAAGCACGACAATCAAAGTGGTTTTCCACATTTTCACAATCAAAAACGTGTTTGGCAAGGGTAGTTTTTCCAAGTCCCCCCATCCCTACCACTGAAATCAATGTGCTCTCTTTTGTGCCCTCCAACAACCACCAAAGCAATTCATCTCTTGGTCTTTCAAATCCTACAATTTCAGTTTCTTCAACGAAAAGGGAACCCTTTCTGGGATCATTCCATCCACTACTCGATGGTTTTTCTTGTGAAACTTGAAACTTATACCTTTCACTTCTTTCCTTGATCAAAGAAAGTGACAATTTAATGTCCTGAATCTCGCTGGCTATCTGATGGCGAGAAAGCGATGTTCTTATCAGGTTTGTAATGTTGCAAACTGAAGCACCACATCCATGACAAGGGACCTGATGAATCACCCTGAGGTATTCATCGATGACATCTTCTACACGAAATGATGCTTGTCTGACCTGCTTCACCCATGTTCTTATTCCATCATTGGTGCTTGCTTCATCTGCTGCCTTTCTATCTGCATCTTTGAGGAAGGCTTGAATGCTTTCTAGTTCATCTCGGATGTCTGAAAATTCTTTTTGAATGCCATTCAACAAGTTTGTTTCTTCCTGAAGAATTAGGAACACTTGGTTCAAGGCAAAAGATACAGCAGCGTCTGCCATTTCACTAGTACTCTCTCACCTTGCAATTTTGCTGTTCTCATGTATCCAGCATATGCATTTCAGAAAAATGGTGCCTTTTGACTTTTCTCTTTCTCTGGGTATACTATTTGTGAATGCTTCCAAGGAAATTTAATCTCCAAAGTCAATGAAAAGGATTCCAAATTTCTGTAGGTCATTTGTTTAATAACTTATTTCATGAAGTCGGTGATTTTGATGCTTTCTTATATTGAAGTTTATTATTCCTTAATTCATGTGATCTATGGTTTTCGCTTCCTGCATCATCATGTCTTTTCTATTCATTTATTTAAAATGATTAATTTGTGAGGTGGATCAATCATGATGAAGGACTTTGAAGAAGTCATCACAATTATTGATGCACTAGCAGCCAGTGATCATCAAGTTCATCACGATAGAAGTCAACCCACCAAAAGAGGAATGTTAGAGATAGATGCACAAGATGTTATCCTGGCTCAAAATAAGCTTCTTTTTCAACAAATGGAGGACTTATAGAAACAAATGTCTAAACTTCAAGTGGGATCATCTTCACATTTTCAAATTTAGCAGGTAATGAGATGTGACTTTTGTGGAAGAGATCATCCAAATTGTACCACAGTTGATCCACAGAAGGAGAAGAAGTCAATAATATGAATAATGCAAATTCAGGTTGGAGAAATAGTAAAAATCAATACTCAAGATGGAAACAAGATGCAGGACCCTCTCATAGACAACCTCCTCAAGCACCCTATCAGAATCAACAGCTAAACCAGCAAGATAGGTTGACTAAAATGGAGGAAGCACTCCCATAACTCATGCAAGTTTCCACATCAAACCAAAATAATATTGATGCTTCTATCAAAAATTTGGAAATACGGTGGGACAATTGGTTGATCAGCAAAATAACAAGTTCTTAGCTAATACACATGTCAGTCCTAAGGAGCATTGTATGTCAATCACAACTAGGAGGAGTGACAAACTAAATAAGAATGAGAATGTAGTTGATGAAATAAATGAAGTTGAACAAGAGAGTGAGTAAGAAGTGGAGGTGAATAAAGAAGTGATAATAAAAAGGTATAGTATGAAGTTGAACAACTTTAAAGTCAGCTGAAATAGACAGGAAATGACAAATTTGTTGTGAGAGGACATATGCAGAAAGAACTATATGGAAGACTTTTGCAGATCTTATGCAGAGTAACAGAATTATAATGAAAAACTCTCTATTTACATTTAGAGGTTTACTTAACTAATAATATATAATGCATTTAATAAAATGTAGAATATTATAAAACTTTAAATTTTGAATAGAAAATAACACCAGCAATACCTATAGTAGTGCATGTGAGTTTTGGCCTATTATTTATTATCAGAAATTTATGACATTGCACATGTTCCTTTCTTTTTAGTGGTATTCAAAGGGAGTGAGAATCTTATATTTTGAAAAGAATAAAAGTAATTTCTTAAAATAATTTTTCACTTTCGCTTTATTCTACCTTATTCATTTAATATTTTTTTAGTAATAAAAAGGTAAAAATGTAAAGAATGATAAGTTGGACCAAACATTGGGAATAATTTTTTTCTGTAACAGTACTCCAACAATATTATTCGTGATAATATAATTCAATATACTAGTACTTTGACCTTAAAGCTGACTGTTAGATAGGAAAATTCTATTTTAACTCTAATGTTAATGAATTACGTTTGTTTTGATAGTTATTTTTTTCATAAAATATTATATAATAATAAAATAATAATTTATTTAAGTACTAGATTGTTATATTTTACTTAAAATATCATGACTGTATTAGATGTTGGTTATCAAAATCATAGTTGGATTCGCACCTCAACTAATGATATAATTAAGAGTATTGAAAATAATAAATTAAAAAATAATTAATTGAATTGAGTATAGAAAAATGAAGTATTTTTATGAAAAAATAAATTAAATTATTTATTTAATTCAATTTTAGAAAACTGAAGATCAATGCACAACTTAAATTTAGATTATTATGATAATTCAAAATAAAAAATATTTACATAGTCACTGACTACTTGTTAACCCATCTACTTTTAGGAAAATTTAATTTTTTTATCAATAGAATTAAATCTGTTGTAGAATTTGTTTGTTAAAAATATTTCAATACTAAGAATGCATCCAATATATTAACTACATTGTACAACAAGAAAAATGGCAACACCTTTTGTGCTCATATAGTTAAAAGTTTACCTTTCATTGAGACTTCGATATTTATATTGGTTTATTAGATATAATTAGTCTATAAAAGGTTGTTTATACATTATTAATAAATAAACGAATTTATATATGAATTTGAGTGAGAAAAATAGAGTAATAATTTGGTTTGTCTCATCTGCTGTATAATAAGAATGGAATTTGGATAATTAAATTACTTCAATTTGTGAAGAAAAGAGAACAATTTAATTAAAAAATGTAAAAATGTACTGAAGTAAGAAAACAGTTTAGTTTGATTGACTATTTTTTTAGTTTAATTTAGTTTAGACAAATTATTTTCTGATTTAATCAATTTTTACTGTAATTTAATTCAGTTAATCAAACATCACTCTAGGTGGAGATTGAAACCACTCCACCTACATGCACCTTGACAAAGATAATGAACCCATAGTATTAGTAAAAATTATTCAACATGATGTAATGACTAACATCATATTCATTAATATACTTCTCATTTCTCAACAAAAAAAAATAAAAATGTAAACGTTTCTTCTTTAATATGGAATGAGAATTTGAGGTTTTCCCTTAATATATTATCTCTATGTTGTGTAACTAGTGTTATCGCCAATTCTACTAAATATAATTTTTACTTGTTAATTTTTTTAGCTTTGCATTGTGTTGATACGTTTTTATAATAATAAAACAGGAATCAAATAAACGTCTTAACAAAATGTATAATACCCCTATTAACTGTAAAACATTAATAAATAATTAAAATTGAAAAAAACTCCACTTTTTCTTATTTTAAATTTGATTTCATTATTGTTTTCCAGTTTTTTAAGTTTTCAATCAGATTCCATTTTTCAAAAAAAAACGTATCAATTTAATTTCTTTCATCAAATTAATAAAACGACTTTAAAAAGACAAGGAAATAACAAACGTTACACAAATTAATATATAATTGACATGTTACACAATTTACACAATTTTCAATGACAAGCAATAAACTTGTCCCACATAATTTTCTTAACATATTTCCATACCCAAAGTAAAATATTCTCCAGCAATGACATAATTATGTTTCTTTCATTGCTTTTTGATGAAGTTGACATGCACTGAGATACTTTTACTCTCCAATTGAGGAACAGATAACTAGAAAACTATTCTATCAGTTAACAGATATCTTGAGTAATCCAACATAAAGAAATGAACTAGTAACCCAGATATACCAAGAGTTTGATCCTGAACTAGTATGGTGGTTGTCAACTAACAACATCCATTTAAATCCTAAAAGTGCATGATGCTACTACTAGCATTACAATTAGAGAAGAAACAAAAAATCTACATCTGCTACATACCAGAATAGATAAAGAGAGGGGTCATATCAGATTAGCACGGGACACATACAGTGATTACTAGAGGATAGTCATCACAGTAGCAGTAGTAAGTAGCTAGTTTTCAGTTACCATGAGCTTCCTACAAAGCTAATCCCCCAAGTTGCAAGCTATTTACCCTTCCTCATCATAATCTTCATCATCCTCTTCTAGTCTGCTACCGAGGGTTGCAAGTTGCATAGTGTCAATGGCCATCTTGTCCACATCAGATAGGGACCAGCCTGGAATTTCTTCATGTTTAATGTCCATGTCAGCAGGCTCAGGCACTGAAGCCTGAAGAGGTGTGCTACCATTTTTGTCTTCATTTTCGGTTATGTTAGCATTCAGATCAATGTTACGAAAAGATTGAGTACTTTCCTCATGAACTCCAAAGTTCTCCTTGGATTGCACACCATTATCTATTGGCAGACTTGTGTTAGGAATATCATTGCTAATTTGTTGAATAGAGGAGCAAGGCTCAGATTCAACCTGCTGATGACTGATGTCTCTTTCAGCAGTTCGACTCCCTCGACCGCGACCTCGTCCTCTGCCTCGGCCTCTTCCCCGACCGGGAGTGCCGGTGTGACCCAACTCACGCTGCAAGAAAACATCCAAAAAAATTTAGAATGAAGTAAACTTCAACATGATAACTAGATATAATTCCATGGTAGAAATAACAAAAGTAGGAGTCATGAGACAGTGTAAATGTAACGATTTTTGCACCATTGTCAGTGTATGTGTCATTTTTAAGAAATATAATTATGTATTATCACTGATTTTTCATGAAAATGCAATTACCATCTTACTCCTCTTGGCTTCTTCATCACTTTCATTGCCCTCAACACCAGCAGCTTTCCTGATAGATGAGTATTCTTAAATGTATCAATTGATTATATGGATGGTTAAATCAGACACCATAAGGAAAAAAAAAAATAACGGCTATTGAACTTCAAACCTTCTCTTTGAAAGGGCACGATCATCAGATCCGGCCTCAGAATGGCCATGTCCATGCCCATAGTCAGGAACCCTGCTGACAATGTCTCTTAGAAAGTCGAAGACGTTATAACTTTGTACACAATGTTTCCTGAAATTTACATTTTCCACTGGTTAGACTAGACTTGCTATATACTCAGATGAAATCTGTTGGAGAAACTGGAAAGAGAAGTGGTATTATGTCATAATCAAACAGGTCCAGAATATTATATAGTTTAAGTTAACATGTGAACATCAGAGAAAGAGAACTTGTAACTCCTGGAGTTGGTTACAGTGCTATCATATCATCTTACTCAGGGTTTTCAGTTAAAAAGGAGTCACACAGACAAGTCAACTTATGTTCAAATATAGCACAAGATACAAAAGAAACCACAAATCAAGAAAAAATGTCCACTTTTCATGCTATGTGTGGTCAAGAAAACTCCATTATAAATAAAAGGAACAACTATTCCATCTAAAGTTGAAGATGTTAATTGGTTGACCCAACAAAGGGTTGAATTGCTTCATGAGCTACGGCCTATGAGCCAATTACTTAACATCCAAGACCAAATGAGAAATTATGCTCACCAACATAGGACAAACATGTGGTTTGTTTTTTGGTTGAACTAAAGGAATGAGTTAAATGACTTTTTCCAATCAAAAGCAGATTTCAATGGAGTTATCAAAATCAATAAATTATCACTTGAAATCATTAAGAGATATATATAAATAATAGTATGATTTTATCATTAGTAACATGGAACTTGACCATCTTTAACCAAGTGGTGAGAACTAGGAATATGCTACCTCAGGTGTTTAATAATTAAAACACACCTTAAAAAAATTAGAACAAATTTCAGCACGGGAAAATATTCCCACAAATGGACACACTTCAGTCCAAAAGGTTCATTGAAGTAAAAGCAACTTTAAATTAAAATATTCATTGACTTACAAATGCAGTGCATTCATGGTCTTTGCTCCTCTCTGAAGAGTTATTTCATAAGTGCGGTCACAGAGATCTTGCAAAAATAACTCCAGAGCTTTAGCTGTAAAAAATTCAAGGGTTACATCAACAATGAGGGAAATGACGAAGCTGTGGCAGGGTACTGACTATGTAGTTTGTAAAAGCAACTCACATACTAAAACAGGAACTGCCAATGCTATCTTTCCGACATCCTCATCTGCTTGCATTATCTTCTTTATTCGAGCCTGAAAATTATGGTTTCCATCAGATAAAGCATTCTTTTAAAATATATCTTTCCTTAAATTAAAGTAATGGAACAGAAAAGTGGAAGAATTGAATCTGAATAACACTCCTATTTGTTAAGAGAATTATGGTTCAACCGAAAACTTAGTTCCCATTTCATAGAATCAAAGGGAAAGCAATTGAGGTCGATTCAACTCCATGAAAACAAGGGTAGGAAAATCACAACACAACCATCCAATCCAAACCCACAACACAAGAAATAAACCTATCATCATAAATCTCCACACCATTCTCAACTCACCCATCCATCACAAACTACACTAACATAACCCAAATTAAGACAAACAACCAAAATTAACATCACAAATCTCCAAATCACCCTCATGAGTATAAACCCATTTTTAGCACATGGCCACGGGTATTCTCCACAAGAGACAATTCTGCTCAAGTCGTGTAGGAGTATTACAATCCACAAAACTCTCCCTCCTAGTATTAAACACCACCACATACCCAGAACTCAAACTCGAACAGTACTAATTAGAAAATACAATTACCAGCCACAAACAAAGAAATTCCCAGAAATTACACTGAAACTTCCAATAACCATAAACCCAAATGAGAAACACTTAATTAAAGTGGGAAAAAACATTCCTTTCACTTTCCACAGTTTTCTGGGACCCCAAACAGCTGAGTAACACGCAAAGAAGAAACTTTGATAGCCAAAAAAACGAAACTTTACTTACAGCGGGGAAACGGGTATCGAGCTTCTTCCTCATTGTATCGAATCAGGCGTCACACAGAGAAGAACGAAAGCCCAAAGAAAAAGAAGAAGCAGAAAAATTGGAAGCTGAGAATAGGAAAGTAGGAAGCGGAAGACAAAATCAAAGGAAGCGTGGCGATGTTGTCTCGTCTCAGATCCGAAGGTGGCTGTCTCGCAAACGAACGAGGTATCGATTCAGCGGAATATCCGTCCGTACGAGTTTGACGAAGGAAATCACAACAATGAAACCAATTTGTGATGACGGTCCAAGGAAACTGCAACTGTGAGGAAACTCTTCCGACGGACCAATGGTTGCACAACACCTGGCAACAAAAAGTATGATGGAACAACGGATTAAATATTTAAAATTTATAAATAATAATAATATAACGGGTTAGATAATGACTTGGCACACCCTTCTTTTAAACATTAAACCAAAACTTTAGGGATCATTGAATTTAGTTAATATAAAGTTATTTTAGTAGATTAATTACTTCAAAACTTATCGCAAGAGACACCTTTACTTAACTTTATTATTTCAACTCTAACAATATTTTTTAATTTGAATTTCGAATTAAAATAAATTTGATCTTGTGTTGAATTTCATGATTAGATTAATTCGAATAAGCTTTTGGTTATTTCTTCTTATGATACTTTTTTTATTTGGTTTTAATGGAAGGTTGAGTAATGAAAAGATTAAGTTTGTTTTTTCGTAATTATTCTAATCATCATCCTTTCTTTGTTCAGTTTGTTTTTTCTTTAATGTCTAGAAAATCATGTACTTTTAAATTTTTTAAGATATGGTGACAACATCCCACTATATAATGGTATTGGGATGAAAATATGGTTGGTTGTCCTATGTTCATTCTACAACAAAAACTCAAGAGGCTCAAGCTCTCTTTTAAGGACTGGAACAAAAATGTTGTTGGGACTGTTCATGAAGGTGTGGTTGATAAACAAAAAATCCTTCTTTCTTTACAACATCAGATTGAGATAACTGACCTTGCTGAGATGGATAGGCTTCTTGTTCAACAATAACAAGCTATGCAAAATCTTGATATGACACTAGATTGTCAGACCCTTTTCTGAAAAGAGAAAGCTAAGATGCTTTGGTTTAAAGATGAAGACCGTAATTCTTCTTTCTTTCATGCCATGGTCAAAAAACATGTTAGAGATCCCACATCGACTAGAGATGTAGTCTTTCAATAATTTATAAATGGGTGCAAACCTCACCTTACAAGTTGATTTTGTAAGATTGAGTTAGGCTTAAATTTTATTTCTTATATGGTTGTTGGGTCTGTCGAGTCACCCGCTATTGGGCCATTATCGGACCATCTTTATATATAAATTTCACGCTCGAGTTAAGGAGTCTCGACGTGAGGGACCTTTTAATAGTTTATAAGTGGGTGTAAACCTCACCCTACAAGCCGATTTTATAAAATTGAGTTAGGCTTAAGGTCCACTTCTGATAAAGCGTGCCAATTTTAATGGGATACAAAGGTTGGTGGATGGAGATTTGGTTTTTGAAGATCCTAAAGATATTGAGAAACACATTCTTTCTTTTTATAAAATTTTATATGATTCTTTTGATACTAATAATGTCTCTACAAAATTCAGGGAAGATATGATTATTGCCCATATCCCTAGAGTTGTTTCTAAGGACGAGAACTTTATGCTGGTTAGGTGCCCTTCCAATGATGAGATTAAGAAGGTTGTCTTTGCTTTCAACTCTGATAGTGTTCCTGGTCCTGACGACTTTGAAGGCATTTTCTTTCATGGTTGTTGGGACATTGTGGATTCTGATGTTTGTAATGTTGTAAAACAATTTTTCTCCCATAATTGGATCCTTCCATGGATGAATGCGAATGTGGTTTCTCTTATCCTTAAAATTCATAGGGCTACTTCTATAAAAGACTTAAGGCCTATAGCTATGGCGAATTTTAGTTTTAAAATCATTTCAAAAATATTAGCTGACATGTTAGCTTTTATTGCTGCTAGGATTATCTCTCCCAATCAAAATGGTTTTATTAATGGTTGGCACATTAAAGATTGTATTGATATAACTTCAGAAGCCATTAACATGTTTTCTAAGAAAATATCTAGTGGTAATGTGGCTTTCAAAATTGATATTTCCAAAGCCTTTTGAATCAGTTTGGTTTTCACCATACTTTCTTGTAATGGATTTTGACCATCTTTCAATATGTTAAGATTTCTATAAAGGTTAATGGTACTTTGGTTGGTTACTTTTCTTGTAGTAGGGGGTTAAACAAGGTGACACTCTTTCTCCTTTACTTTTATGTATTGGTGAAGAGGTCCTTAGTAGGGGGATAACCAACCTTGTTATAACCAAACATATTCTTTTGATGGCTAGTCCTAAAGGGTTTTGTTTTTCCTCACACGTTTTATATGTTGATGACATTTTGGGGTTTTTCAAGGCCAACAAATGCTCCCTTTCTAGTCTTATGAAGTTTCTACATTCCTATGGCTTAGGTTTGGGCCAATGGATAAACACATTTCTTCACTGCTGACACTTCTCCTATTTTCCTTTTTAAGATTAGAGACGTGTTTGGTTGTATTAGGGACAATATTATCTTTAATTATCTTAAAGTTCCTATTTTTGTAAGTTCTTCTAAAGTCAGGTTTCTTCAGTCTCTTACAGATAAAGTCAGATCTAAATTGGTCTCTTGGAAAGGGAAATCTCTTATCGCGATGGAGAGAGTGGAGCTTGTTAACTCTGTGATTTATGGTTCTTATTTTACAACTTTTAGGTTTATAGGGGGCTCTCCATCCTTTTCAAGCTTGTTGATAAATAGATTACAAAATTTGGACCAGTGATATAAATAAACAAGATTTTGTGAGTGTTAATTGGGGTACAATTGGTAATGCCAAGTCTGAGGGTGGGCTTCAAGTTGTTAATTTTTAACTTGAAAATAAAGTTTATATTCTAAGGCTTGCTTGGGATTTTGCTTTCAATTATTGTCCTTGAATTTCTTTAATGAAGGCTTAGTTTCTTAAATCTCAATATCATAGAGTCGTGTCCTTATTTTCTTCCTCTATCTGGCTTGGGATTAATGATTTGTATGATGTAGAACAAATTTTTTGAACTGTTGGGAGAGGTGATAATATTAATTTTTGGAATAATCTCTGGTGTTCTGAGAAATCCATCTCTCTGCTTGCAGGTGTTCCTTATGCTGAAATGATTAAATTGAAAGCTATTGTAGCTCAAGGATGAAATGAAAGTGGTTCTTAGGATCTTTCTCCTTTTCTTTTAAATTTTCGATATCTACATAATTTATGTCTTATTTTTCTAACCTCTTGGAAAGATACTCCTAATTCGATAGTAGAAGATTCTGGTTCTCTCACTCAAAAGGCAACAAGAAAGGTTTTTAAGGATTCTAGTCCTACTTGTCAATGGGATAAATTGATTTGGACTAGTTTATCCCTCCTCATACGAAGATTTTAGTGTTTTGAATGTTTTTACATCAGAGTCTACTTGTAGACAAAGATATTCAAATTAGAGGTCTTTCTTTGTGTTATATCACCATGAGTTCTCGGAAAGAGATCTCTCTTATTCAGATTATTTGGGAATTCTCTCATGTCAATTGGGTGAAGGTCAACATTGATGGTGCTCCTAAAGGGTGTCCAGGCTTTTTGACATGTGCAAAGTATTTTTCGTGGTAGAAAGGTGAATATATACGTAGTTTTTTCTCTTTCTTTTAAGGTCCAAAAGTTTATATTTGCTAAGGTTATGAAAGCCATTTTGGGTATTGAGCTTGCTTGGAGCAAAGACTTCAGATGTATTTGGTTGGAGTGTAACTCTTCCTTGATTTGTCAACTGTTTAGTTCATTTAACCTCAATCCTTGGTCTTTGAGAGGAAGATGGAGAAAGTGTATGAGGATTTGTAAAGAAATTGAGTTCAAAGTTTCTCATATATTCTGTGAGGGAAACCATTATACTAACAAGCTAGCTTTACTGAGTTTTGAGAATAAGTTAGATTTTAAACGATATGATGTTTTACCTACTGTTGTTAAATTAAACTTTTTTCATAATAGGTATCAACTCTCTCTGTTTCATTTTGTTGTTTAGCTTGGTTGGGGAGTCTGTCATCTTTTCTTGTCATGGGTTTAGCCTAGTTTCCTCATGGTTTTGTATCTTTTCTTATTCTTTTTAGTAATATGTTTCATGTCATGACATATGAATGTTGAGCTTTGAGGTGTCAACCTAACTGAGATGTCAAAATTCATAATAATGCCTAACATGAATTTATAAAAGAAAAAACCATGGTTATGTTTACTTATGTATGTCACTTCCTTTATACTTCTAACAACATAACTCAAGCTTATAAGAGACTTAATGTATATTTAAAAATGAGATTTTTTTAAATTAATAAAATAATCTATTAAAATTATAATATTTTTATTTAAAATTTACTTTTTTTTGAACTTTTAGAAAATAAAGCTAATCTGTTTAATTTTTATTGAGACATTGTTAATTTTAAATAAGATTTTATTAGTTTAAAGTTCGAAAAACTCTTTCTAAATGAAGCAACTGATTGTTACATTACTTTCTATATGATATACATGCATTTGGAAAAAAATTTATTTTTATATAATTAATAATATTAATTGGTTTATTTTTTATCCTATAATCTCTTTAAAATATTTACTTTTAAAAATAAATCTAAACCTTCAATATCCAACAAATTATCATGTTTTAAAGATTGTTCAAGGTTTAGGCATTTTTTCAGATGATTTTACAATTTTATTCTTAATACTTTTATCAAATTATTTTTTTCCAGGACTAATTTGTTTTTAGCAAAACTTTGTCTCTACATTCATTTCAGAAGTAATTTTTTTTAATAGAAATCAATGTATTTTCAAATCTATTTTCTTTATACCTTTTAAAAAAATAAAAGAAAATATTTTAATTGTTTAATAGTCATATTAATACACATATTTTTTTAAATTATAAATTTTTACTAATCCAAATAAGTACAAATAATATGTGATACCAATAGTCATACCTGACAAAAAATTAAAATTTTCAAGTTTAATACTTTTGTTAGGTTTCAAACTTTTAAATTAACAATATTTTAATAGAGAAGATAATATAATAATTTGATAAAGATACATGTAACCAGAAATAAAGTCCTGAAAAGTGAAAACTAATTGAATAATAGCATAATAAATTCTAATTTTTTATTTTTATGTAATATTTATATACTAAAGTCAAAGCTAATATAAATATTAATTCTCTAAATAGAAAAATATAAAACTTAAAAAATATAAAACTTTGACATTTAGAATTCCTTAATCATCCAGTATATTTTTAAAAGATAAAAATATTATTAATTTATTATTTATTAAGAAAAACTTTTAAAATTATTATTTATTAAATAATATTTATAATTCCGTTATAAATCAAATAGTTAGTTATGATATTTAAATTTAAATTTTAAATTATTTTTAAGTATAATTTTTAAATTAAATATTTTTATTATTATAATAATATATTAGATCTAATATCTTTCCTTGCTTAAGCCATAAATCAGTGCTGACTTGTAATCAACTTATAATCTTGAATAAAAATGTAATATTAGATAATGTAGTTAGAATTATTTTAAAAAATATAGACTGAGATACTTCATTTGTTTTTTTTTTTCACTAATAAACTCGTAAATACCTAAGTAATTTTACTTTAATGAGTAATTTTGAATTAATAATTTTGTTACTCACTTTAATGTTAAATTTAAGCTTTAGAGAAAATAATTTAAACTATTTTCATGTCATCATACGTTCTACTTTTACCATCATAAAATATAAGATTCAAGTAACCCTTATTATAAGTGTCACTTAACACATTTAAATTTATGAATATAACTATTTTAAATTGTCTTAATCTTATCAATTGAAAATTACCCATAGTGTAAATAACAATGTATCTAGACTTAGTTAATCTCATAATCCTATAATGTTTCTAATTATCATTATTGTAATAAATTCTCTTAATCTTATCAATTGAAAATTACCCATAGTGTAAATAACAGTGTATCTAGACTTAGTTAATCTCATAATCCTATAATGTTTCTAATTATCATTATTGTAATAAATAGTGAATAATAATAATAATAAAATATATTTTTAATTGCCATAATTTATATTCTTAAAATATTCATTATTTAATACCTTAATACTCATAAAAATAGATTGTTATACCCAACAGAAATCAATGTTATTAGTATAAATTGATAACCTTTAATTTTTTTTAACAGCAAATTGATAACCTTTAATGTAATGAATATTTTTTTAAAATCATAATACTATCTGTGTAAATACATATTTTGAATGATAACCATCAATATTAAAATAAACTATGAACTAATATTTGGTAATATAATATTTAAAATAATTATTATAAAAATAAAACTTACCATGTATAACAACTTGTATATGATCGTATCAAAACATTTTTAATCTTTCAAAAAAAAATTATATATATATATAGTATTTGTTTAAAAAATATATAATACAAAAAGTATTTGTAAAAGTGTGTATAAACCTATTTATAAATAAATTTCCCTTGTTGATTAACCTCTCCTTAGTTCTTAATACTTAATTAGAAAACACTCCTCAAGTTTAAGTATCATCTACTTGTGTAGTCTACTTTATTAATTATTTAAGATTTTAAACACTTCTACATCTCAATTTCTTAATGTTAAAAAATTGTGTCCTTCATAACAAATAAACTTCCACAAATATGTCAAGAATTTTATTGAAAATTTTAAAAAAGAATGTTGATTATTTACAAATTAGAGCCACTAAAGTTTTGTGTGTCATAAGTTCTTCATTGAAAATCAACTTCCACAATGGCAAGAATATTATTGTAATTAAAATAGGAATGTGTGCGAGTCATCAAAACAAAAATTTACAAAATAGGACCATTGAAGTTTTGTTAATAAGTCCTTAATGAAAAATGAACTTCAGAAGTATGACAAGAATGTTACTATTTTTTTTTTAAGAAAACAAAAGTGGTTAATTCTTTGAAACTAAAACCCAAGTCATTATTAGAACATGTTATGAATTTGTGGTTTGATTAAAATTAACACGAAAACATGCATCTTTATCAGAAAAATTAGTATTATAATAAGTTATTTACCAGTTTAATATATATGGCTTACTAGATAATCACTCAAAATTAGCGTAAATTACGGTGGTTAAAATTATGGGGGTTAAAAAATGTTTGATATATTTAAAATTGTTCTGAAATCAAGGGATTTTGTTTATGACAATATCAAGCATTAATGAAGTTAAAATTACATCACAGAATTACTTCCATTAATTTCTCCACCAAAGAAGCTTTTGAATGTCGAAGTAATTTTAATTCAACAGTAATTTCAAAGTTTCCATTTTTGCTTTGACATCAAATTTGAAGTACATAGAAGTAGTGATGGTATATTATTTCAGTAATTAGCCACATTCTTCTCCTGAAAAGATTTGAACTATTTAAGTAATTATTCATCATAATATACTGTGTGATTAAAATCATTAAGCCAAAATTATATCCCAAAATTTTTTCCATATAGGAATCTTTTTACATAGAAACTTCTCAAGTAATTTTACTTTAACAAGTAATTTACAATTTGGTTTGACTTAAAATTTGAACTACTTAGAAGCTATTCAAACAATTAACCACATGTCAATTATAGAGTGATTCAAACTACTTAAGTAAATAACACACTACAAGGTGCAGTTAAAACCAATTTAGGAATTTTTGTGTGTGCAAAAATCATGGACAAATTAGTCAAAAACTTGTTCAAACCTCTTCAAACTTATATGCTAAATAATAACTGCAAAAGACATGAGATCTCATTCCTTATTTATTAAAGATATTTGCATTCACATATCTTTAAATAAATAACCATAGTCATACCTCTCTATTCCATCACTTCCACAAATTCAAAAGAGTGATTTTTTTTTTCTTCAATTCTATGGCTGCCTCACATAATTTGGAAGATTATTCCTCAGAAGCCTCTAGCACCTCACAAGACATTTGCCATAAAGAAGAAGTGAAGAAGGATGAGGTGACAACAATGAAGGAGAAGAGTATCAAATTTGAAGAAGGTCAGGTTTCCAATTCCAAAACTCATATGGTGTTAGATTTTGCTAAGTTTTCCAATGATCAATCAATTTGTGGGTCAAAAGTAGAATTGGATTTTTTCAATCCAATGCATGTGAGGGGTTCATCTTCTAGGGCAAATCATACTCAAGGGAGAGATGAAAATATCAAAGAAGAGAAACCATCAGAGGCCAAAACTTTTTCTTGCAACTTTTGCCAAAAAGAGTTTTCTTCTTCACAGGCATTGGGAGGACATCAAAATGCTCATAAACAAGAACGAGCTCTTGCAAAACGTCGTCAAGGAATTGATGGTGGTGCTTTTGGAAACCCTCATTTTCTCTATTATCCTTATCCCACACACTCCTTCTATGGATCTTATAATAGGGCACTTGGAGTTAGAATGGATTCCATGATTCACAAGCCTCTATATCCTCCGTCTTCACTAGGTTTAAGGTTTGGTCAAGCATCATCAAGGCAAGAGATCATAAACCCTTCTTCTCTTGGTTTGCAGGCAAATACTGGAATTAGGGTTTTGGGGAGTGATGCAACAACTTTGAGAACACAACATGATCATGGTACTACTAGACACAATGTTCCATTTCTTGCAGGATCTTTTACAAATGTTACTACAAAATCAAATTTAGCTCCAGTGAATATAGAGGATAATGATGATCACTCCAAGAAAGAAGGAATCTCAAATCCTACTTCTTCTGATGAGATTGATTTATCACTTAAACTTTAGTTTTGATCTTATTTTAATATTAGTAATAATCGATGTTAAGTTATTTGATGTTTGATGGATGATTACTCTCTAAATTATCCTAATACTATAATATTTTAATGTCTAATTATATTTTAAATCAAGTATACTTGGAATTTTTTTTTTCATTCTTGTTTTTAGTTGTAGATGAATGTTGTGATATATGAGTTTATTGGCTCATTAGTTATTTGTCTGTGATTTTCTATACTTGAATTTTGGTAACAATAGTCAAGAAAACCAAACACTCCTATTTTATCAAAATATTTAATGTGTCATTTACACACATTCATGAAGTTGAAGTAAGGTTAATAATTCAACATTGTTTATTAATATTTTGTTGTCAATATTTTTATCCCAACTAATTTTAATTTAATATTTTTCTAAATAGTGCTGAAGCATAATCAATTAGAAATGGCGGCAATGAGGTAAGAAGCAAGTATTAGTGTTAATTTTCTTAAACCTATCCCTACATACATAGATTTTTATTAAGTGAATATTTACTAATTTTATGACTAAATTAGACTCATTTTCTTCTCTATTTCTTGAATTTGGATAAATTTCTTCTTTCCTTTTTAGTCCTTAAATGAACTTCTTAATTATTTTTAAAACATAATGATTTTTTTTTTACATTTTATGTTAATATCTCTTAATTAACTTAAAAATATAAATATTTTGATGTTTACCATCTAAATATTATTGTTATAAACATTACATAAAAACATGAGTATTATATGCGATCTGAAAAATATTATTGGATGTCATTTTACTTATGTTACATATATTTTTACACATACATATAAACTATAAAATTTTAAACAATTGTTTTTTTTTAATTGTCATATTTTTGAACAAATTGTTTCCTATTAATTTATTGTTTACAAAGTTTAATATTACATTAGTTATTATTTTTTATCTATTATACCTTCATGTTTTTTTTTTTCGTATATTTTTTTATCTTTAAATAATGTATATGTTTACTGCGGTATAAAGAGAAGTAAAATAATAAATTCTACACCTATTTTATTGAAATAAAAAATTATTATATTTATTAATTCCCTGTAAACAAGATTATAAAAAAGAATGAAAGTATTTAAATAAGGCACTTAAACTTTGTCCTCTTAAATTAGTATTCATTTAATTATTTAGTTTTAAACCATTGAGGGTATTTTCTTTTTACTTGCAGCCATGAACCTATTAAACTCAATGAACTCAATTAATGTTTGATTTGTTCCAATCTCATTGAAAACAGTTATTTGTATTTTATGTTCGTCTAATTAAAAAATAAAAAATTATATAAATATAGTGACAACTTCTACTCTATATAGTTATTAACGTGCTCATTCCTATAATATCATGTGCACATGTATGAACACACTATCAAGATAACAAAAGATAAATTAATTAAAATAAATCAATATATAAAAATTCATTATAAATGACTTTTGAAAGACTACACTATGTTTAACTATGGGATGACTTCTTTCTCTAATACCTATTATCAACCTAATTGATATGTTAGCTTTGGAAAAATTACACGAAACTTTCTTTCAATATTGTATGATTAGCAAAAATCTTCATCCATTCCTTGTAATATCATTCGTTCCTTTATATCATTAAGGTTATTAGTAAAACTTTGAAGTCTCATTATATTATATTTAAAGTAAATCAATTCTTACATTATATCATCAAACATAATTTTCATATTCAAAAACTGTATAAACATCATTCAATTTAAGTAAAACAAAAACAAAAGAAATATTTCTTTAAAAACCTATATAAAGCATTCATATACATTAGCCTCTTCCTTAATCAAACTTCCAATTGTTGCTTAAGAGTCAACCTATCATTATTTAAATTTCAAAAAAAATATTAGAGAAATAAAACTTTTAGAGGATAGAGAATTGTTACAACATCTCTCTCACTCCAGTGGTCATTTGTATCTTAAATAACCAAAACTACTTTAAAGGAAAGAGAATTTATACAACATTTCTTTTATTGGAGTTATCATCTATTGTTTGAGTGATGTAGCTCCTTTGTTGGACTGATATATATATTGCTTTAAGAGGTGAACAACTTTATAACTCAAATCCATAACTCCAATTAAACAAAAAATAATAATATTTGAGAAATTAAACTTTTAGAGGATAGAGAATTGCTACGACACCTCTCTCACTCGAGTGGTTATTTGTATCTTAAATAATTAAAACTACTTCAAAGGAAAGAGAATTTATACAATCTTTTTTTTGTTGGAGTTATCATCTATTGTTTGAGTGATGTAGTTTCTTGTTGGAGTGATATATGATTGCTTTAAGAGGTGAACAACTTTATAAATCAAATTCATAACTTCCAATTAAACAAAAAATAATAATTTTTTCAATTTAAAACAAGTTATCTTTCATACATTACTCAAATTATATACTTATAATACACGTTTCCATGACTATCATTGTATTCAAAATATAAAATATGACATTTATAACGACAAGGATGTCAATCTTTTCATCGAGCGTCTTATTCCTTTCATATTTTCCTAATGTAGACACACAATAGTTTGTTGAGCCTTTTTCATCTCCCTATACACTTTGCCCTGAAACACTAATCCTTACTCAATCCTAACAATTTACTACCTTTGAACCTTAGTCCCAACCAATTTCTGTCTTGGAATTGTATATCTACATTTAGAGCTTTCAAAATTTCTCTCCTTGGATCTCATCGTCGATTTCATTCAAACCTTCACATCGATTTCATACATTCAAAAATCACTCATTTTGGAGCATTACCTTACCGACGTAGGTAAAAGTTTCGTTCATCGATTATTACGCTTTCTTTTGGTCACAACCTATGTTATTGTTAGGTTTTCAATTTCCATTTTTTTTTTCATTGAAGTTTTGTTTGAATCCATGATATGCTTTGTTTCTATATCATCTTGACACTATCTAATACTATCTTTCATCTGATTGCACATATTTCCTTACAAGTTAAAAAAATTAGTTTTGACAATAGGATGTGAGTTTTATTTCATCTGACAACTGATGTATGTAATCTAATCTTTCTGCTGCTAATTTTTTTGTTTTGATTGTATTTATTGACTATGGTATTCTTTAGTTGAAAACAATTTTTCTACCAACAACATGGTTTAAATAATTTGCGTTGCTAAAGGATAGCAATTCTTGGAATTGTTCTTTTGTTTTCTTCCATATACAGAGATCCTAAGTTTTAGGTTAGAGGATTGAGATTTTTTTTTTTTTTTTTTGTAATCATGGATTTTGTAATCTATATTGTAAATGGTTGTTGAAACTCAAATTTGAACTATGACACTAAATCTCTATTTGTAAGTTTTTCAGGTTCTAGGTTCTGATTTTTTTCTTAATAAATTATTTGTCTCTCATGATCATTAATATTTATATTGACTTATGTTGTGTATTGTGTTTAAATTCAAAGTGAGTTGATAAGTCTATATTTCAATTATTAAGACTTGTTTTTTTAGTGTTGCAAATGTGGTTCTGAAATAGAGGTATGGTTCTAAAAATTGAAAATAATTAATCTTGGTTGAAATTGTTCTTGTATGAAATATGCACTTTAGTCATGTGTTTTGTTGTAGAGACCCTTGGGAAGGTACATCCTATATGTGATGTTTTTAGTATATTATATTTGCAAGTTACTAATTTTAGCTAATATATTATAGTTTTTTTATTGAGTTGATTATCTACATGGGTTATAGTTGGCATTTTGTTTATCAATGTCTTATTTAGTATCACATACTCTATTACTTATACATTTGATATTGATATTTTTCAGTTATTTGGACAATTGGATTTCTTAACTCAAGCATAATCACACTTTGTTGAAATTTTGCAATTTTAGAGATATAGGGAATGTACTCACTTATCTAGATAATTGAAATGCAAACAGATATCTAGATATCTTTGTATGATGTATAAAAATTGCCAAACTAACGAACTTAGTAAATGTAAATTTCGGCTAGTTGTTTTCATAGTTAACTCATTTAAATTTTTTGATGATAGAATATCTTTCTTTGAACCATGTATGATCTCCTTCTTAGATAATTATTTTTTCTTTTGGTGTTTGTTTTGTAGTAATGTGAATAGATAAATCGTGGATTTCTAAACCACAAAACAAAGTTAAATATGCAAAATGGATTGAATGTGTTCTTGAAATTTACATCCCAACATGCTAATGGTCATGTCATTAAGTGTTCATGTTCAAAGTGTGATTTCAAAAAGTGGCTAACATGGATGCAGTTCATGAATACTTAATATGTAGATTTTTTTCCTCAAAACTTGGTATTTGCTAAGTGAAAGACAACTGAGTCTATGACTACTACAAGTGTGCAGGTGCATGTCATTGAAGATTTTATAGAATCTCAAAATCCAATGGAAGATATGTTAAACTATGTATTTGAATTTGTGAGACATGATGTCAATAATTTTGATGAAATGATGGTGTGAAAAATAATATGAAATTTGATAAAGACACAACAAATTTTAATGTATTGTTGAAGGATAATAAAAAAAAATTATAAATGTTATTAAAAAATAAAAGTTCTTATTATTCTTCAAATCATATAATAAATATCAAACTAATTTTACAATCACTAAAACATATCATTTTTTTAAATAAAATAGTTATCAAAAATAATAATTGAAATCGATATAAAGTCAATAATTTTGATCATTACTTTTCAATTTAAGTAGTAATTGAAATATATTAATTTTTTAAAATGTTGTAAAGAAATTTGCAACTAATTTTTAATTTTTTTTATAAATACTCTTATCAAAATTGTAAGTTTATCAACCCGCGTTAAATTATTAATTAAATTTCCAAATCGAACTTAGAAATGAACTTGATTTGATGATTAATCTAAATATTAATCAAAATAACTTAAATAATGATCAAATTTGGGAATAGTTAAATTTTTGTCAGTGACAATTATCCCATTCCTCCAATATTTAAATACACTAAAAAAAACATTTATTTGAAATCACATGTAAATCCCCAAAACATGAAGATAAGAACAAAGAAAAAGCACTCCCCTTTTTTACTTTATCTTTCTCTCTCTCTTTTCTACCTTCCAACCTCCATAGCTCTCCTCATTCTTTCTTGATTTTCACCCTCTACACTTTCTCTATTCCAGAATCTGATCAAGCCCCACAGTAGGTGAGGATCCTAGGACCAATTTCAAACTTATCAGAATCTCTCAAACAGAGTAAGTTCATATTTGCTTTAAAGATCCCTTGTTCTCTATTTTTCGTTAATTTTTTATCATTAATATTGATAGGAACAGTTGAGAAAAGTTTTCCTCTCAACTTGATTAAGGTTATACTAAAAGCTGGTGTTATTTGGAAAACTTGTTCTAGATCCCTAAAGTTGGACCGGGGTTATTGCCTGACCGAAGGAATTGGTAGGGGATCATTGTCTGAGGTAAGGGAAGCAAGTAACTTATTTTTAATACTAGTTAGTTACTTTAAATAGACCTATAGGACAGAAGATTTGAATATGTGATTATCAGTGCTCAAGTCTTTCTTACAAGTCTAACTAGTCCTTGAGCACTGAATGAATTTGATTGTTTGCTTTGACTTAGTGTGATTAACTTAATTGTTTTGAGTAATTAAGTATTGTTTTGATGATAGAAAGATACTTGCATAATATGATTTGTAGATTGAATGAGTATTGATGTGAATGATGAATTGATGTCATACAATTGGGATCATGTATGAGTTATGCTCGTTTGTGTATATTAAGTATATCACATTCATTTGGGATAATGAATTTAATAGAGATCCTCTAGCTTCACTGATGATCTAAGTCACATAGACTAAGATATCAGGTGGTGAGAAGCTGTGAGGGAGTTCATACACACTGGGACTCTTGGTGAGACTCGGTATTGGATGTTTGAGCTTACTCTGATTCTTTCTCTTAGAAATTCGAATGGCAGTCTAAGTCTTGGGTATTGGATTAGTCCTTTCTCTTAGATTCGCAGGTAATCTAAGTCTTGGGTATTGGATTAGTCTTTTCTCTTAGATTTGTTGAATCTAAGTCTTGGGTATTGGATTAGTTGTTAAGGGACATACTTAATGGGTCTTCAGAAAGACGATAAGTCTATGTGTGACCTATATGTATTGATGTGGTCCATGTGAGACCTTTATGAATGATGTTTGACATGTGTACTTGAAATGAAAAAACGAAAACTTGTAGTGAAACTTGATATGTTAGACTTTAAAAGAAATTCTAATGTCTGAGATACCCTGTTCTATTTGCATGTATTTAGTATGTTATAAACTTTCAATTTTACTAGCTTACCCTTGTTTTTCATGTTGTTGTATTTCATGTTGTTGTATGAATTACGATGACTGTACTATGTACACGAGCAGGTGTACATGCAGGTCTTGGAGTACCTTAAAGATGATATGCCCTTAGACTGGTGTTCTTTTTGTCTTGTATATACTTGTATATATGTTTTGATGTAGTCAAAGACTTTATGACCTTGGAATGGTCACTCTTTCTGTCATGTAGATAGTCATAGATAAGTTTGATGTATCTAAATACTTTATGTAGTACTTTGAACCTTAAATGGATGGTAATACTTGACAGACAAAAGTTAGTTTAATTGAGAATATTTTTAGATAGTCTCGCTCAAGCAGAAGAATCTCGCTCAAGCGACTTTTGTAGAAGAATTCACTCTGCAAGTCTCGCCCGAGCGAGATGAAGCTTGCCTGAGCGAGCTCTTCGTAAATAAAATAAGATGCTCTTTGGAGTGTTTTCGCCCAGGCGAGAGTAATTTCGCTCAGGCAAAAATTAGGAGTACTCTCTGGACTGTTTTCGCTCAAGCGACTTATTTTTAACTCGGATGAGGTGAATTTTCACTCGGGCGAAATTATTTCTGCCCAAGCTAGAAAACCAAAATAATTTTTTTTTATTCTTCTTTTTTTTTCTCCTTATTTCTTTTTTCCTTCTTTTATTTATCTTTCTTGTATTAAATATTTTATAATTTCAAATATATATTTTGTTTATTTATAAGAGTTTGATGGCAAATGCTATAGAATTTTTGGGTTGTTACATCACACACCATCTTTGAAATTATTCATAAATAAAAAACAATCTTTGATACTAATTTATAGTAAAATTTAATAATAAATAAATTTTATTATTAAATAAATTTTATTATATTTTATTACATTTAATATATTAAATTAATAATATTTTTTTGTAGTAGCATTCCTAAGATACTATCTTAAAGATAACAAATATAATAATTAATTAAATTTAATTTTATATTGTAATTAATAAATACAAGACTTAATTGCATATTTTATAATTCAATGATCATCATTTTACAATTAATTTTATTACTTAAATATTTTTTTATGCATTTTAATCAAACTTTTTAATTTTCACATATTTAGTTTATCTGTTAAATTTTAATAAAATGATAATTTGTCATAAAATATTCTACATCAAAATAAGAAAAGTCGAAACAATATAATTTTAATCATGACCATATAATAATATTTTATGCCTCAACTTATAAAATATATAAGTTATTACTCATTATTACTCAGTTAAAATTTAAGAAATTGGTATCAAAATAATGAGGAAATGATTAAATAGAAAATAAACTTACACAGTAAAATTCATAAAATAATGGTAATTAGTAAAAATATGAAAACATATATTTTTATTGAATTAGTAATAATTTATTTTTTAGTATTATATTTTCTAATATTTTTATTAATATAAAAGTTTATTCTTCTCGTGTAATATTATTATTTAATTTAATTATATGTTATAATATTTAATATTATCGCACAATCTATATATATATATATATATATATATATATATATATATATATATATATATATATATATATTTTATTATTTTTTTT
>Ga0209489_102404_pt1 | contig 38218 bp, 25 predicted proteins | sample SiratrowhiteBW_FD_187527 | JGI IMG/M metagenome (GOLD analysis project Ga0209489, IMG submission 187527) | Root nodule microbial communities of legume samples collected from California, USA - Siratro white BW (SPAdes) (version 2) | ecosystem: Host-associated > Plants > Roots > Nodule | place...
ATAAAATAATTTTACAAAAAGTTTCAAAATATATATATATATATATATATATATGCGCGCGCGCGTGTTTCATAAAAACATTTAATTCTAAAAGTCTTTGTTTAACTTTTTTATAACAATCTAAAATTTACCAATTGTTTCAACGAAAATTGCAGTAAGAAATTTTCAAAAAAATTAAAATTTTTTATAAGTTGTGTAGATTGTATTTATAATTTGAAAATATGGTAAGTTTTGGGTTTTAAATTGGCTCAATTAAATTTTGTAGACAATATGAGACTAAATTACAAAGGAATCAAACGTAAATAAAGATATATTTAATGGAGAAAGAAAGGTAATAAAAAATGAAAGTGAAAATAAATACACAATGGCATTGGAGATTGTAGGATTGAGGAACCTGCGTTTTGAGTATAATAATTAAGTAAAATAAATAAAATAGTAAAATAACGTTCATATAATCTTTATTAAAAGTAGATTTTTTCTCACTAGCTTACCATATCTCTTCTTACATTTTGATCTTCCCAATACATGATAAAACTTCAAATTATTCTTACAATATATTTTTAAACTACACAATCTAAAATACATTCTTAAATAATATTTGTTATAAATTATAAAATACATACATTTTCTCAAAGTTGACTGTAGATATACGTTTGAATTGTAGAATTTAAAATGTATTCATGAATGGAACGATTCTACATTATAGAACATATATACTTTTTGGTAACACAGTCCACAACTTATACTTATATTTATAGGTTAGGTATTCCGAAAACAATTTATGAATTTCAAAATTTAAAAATTGAAATTATAATTTAATTCTATACCACATGATTCGTGAGTTTACTAAATATACTATTATTATTATTATTATTATTCTGGATTACTTCGTTGGGAACATTTAAAAATTATATAATTCAAAAATAATTTAAATATAGCTCAACTCCTTTAAAAAATGAAAGAAACTTATATCCAAAAGAAGTTTCACCTTCAACCATTCTCTAATAATTTTCTTTTATGAATTTATTGTCTAGAGTAAGAGATCAGAAATAGAAACACAAAGGAAGGACAATGAAGATGGAATGAATAATAAAGAAAAGGGTAAAATACACATATTTGCGAATAGAAATAGAAATATTGTCCATTTGCGAGTATTAAATACCGATCAATAATTTATTATTATGAAAATAAAAAGGCGTTGGGTTGGGGAAGCCACGTGAGCAGGAAGTAGAAGGTTTAGAGGGTGCCACGTGAGGCACAAAATCGTAGGAGCCAATGAGAGGAGGAGCTGGGATCTTGAAGAGAAAAAGAAATAAAAACGAAGCCAGTTTCCTTCCACGCCTCAAATGCAGTTCGCGGTTCAAATTGTCCGGCATGGCATCTTCTTATTCTTGCCGCTTCTCCAACAAAAATCATTGTTCAGTAATACGATGGTTCTGTGAATTGCAGTAATGGAAACAGCGCTCGCTTGCTTCTTCTGTGGCAGAGTCCCACCCACACCAAAACTGGGCCCTGCTGCAACTGCAACTGCAACTGCAACTCACCACTTCCCTTGTTTCAATGCCTCCATCCGCCTGCGTTCTCCCTTCCCCCCTTCCTTTCGACCCTATCGCCTTATTCCAAACGCTACTAACACCACCCAACCCAAGCTTTCCACCAACTTTAAAACCGCAAGAAGAAGGAGAAGAAGAACTGGCGAGTCTGAGGTCGTGGTGGTGGAGGACACTGCTGCTGTCCATCACAACGGAGACCCAATTGGGAAGAAGGATCTCGGCAAGAGTGTGATGCGATGGATTCGCGACAGCATGAGGGCCATGGCATCTGATTTAGCTGCGGCCGAGATTCTGGGAGAGATGGAGTTGTGGGAGCGCATGGGACCGGGTCTCACTTTTATTATGCAGGCACAGCCCTATCTCAATGCGGTTCCTATGCCCATTGGCCTTGAAGGTGTTTGTTTGAAGGCCTGCACGCACTACCCCACTCTGTTCGATCATTTTCAGAGGGAGCTTCGCGCTGTTCTCCAAGACCTGCAGAACGACCACTCCATTCAGGACTGGCGGGACACCAAGTCTTGGAAACTGCTTAAGCAGCTCGCCAATTCAGGTTTCTCTTCATTTTTTTCCCACCCAAACACTTTCTAATCAAAATTAATTTACTATATTATGTATTCGGTGCTCCCACTGCCTGAGCCCTGTGTTGAGAAAATAAATTCATATTTCTAATGTGAATTCGCGATCTGATAAGTTGACAAGTGAAAGGTTGCTACTGTTGCTACAATTTATGAAGGGGCTGACTACTGGAATTTTGAGAAACAATTACTTGTTTATTCCGAGAGTCTCTAGAAATCATTCACTACACTTTAAACATAGTTTCTTGGGATGGGAAAACCTTCAACCTGAAGAGTGCGTTACTCTCCGAGTGAGAGGGGCTCGCTTAATGGAGAGGATTCTTTTGTCGAGAAAACTTGTCATCTTACATGAGATAACAAATATCAGTTACATTCCCCATAGACAAAGTTTCAGCTTCGAGCCTTGTTGACAGAAAAAAGGTGATTAGGAGGGAAAATCCAACTAAAGAAGGCCAGTCAAGTTTCCCAACAGAAATAAGTCACCGGTAAAGTTGGTGAATATTCTATACCAATAACATGATTACAAAAAATGTGTTAAGATGAAGCTGTGTTGTTTCTATTTGTGGTGTTTTTGTGTGTATCTCATCTTTTTGTGTGTTTCTATGTTTCTATCAGTTTCTTTTAACTCAAGAGATAGGGTCTTACCGTTTAATGGTTCATTTACAGCTCAGCATAGGGCAGTTGTGAGAAAGATAACACAACCCAAGAGTGTCCAAGGCGTTTTAGGAATGGACTTGGGAAAGGTCAAAGCAATACAGCACAGGATTGATGAATTCACCAATCACATGTCAGAACTACTCCGTGTGGAAAGGGATGCTGAACTGGAGTTTACTCAGGAAGAATTGGATGCCGTTCCTAAACCAGATGATGCTTCTGATCCTTCAAAACCTATTGATTTCTTGGTTAGTCATAGCCAGCCTCAACAAGAACTCTGCGACACCATTTGTAATTTAAATGCCATCAGTACCTCTACAGGTCTTCTCCTTTTTCTCTTTTCTTTTCACTTATTCGGAAAAATTATGACCTTGTATTGACCTTCCTTCTAAAATTTAGTCTTTCCTTTATCTGTCGGTGTGCTATATAAGAAGTTGAATTGTTCACATGCTAATGAGTTCTATGATATGATATAGTAAATTACAGGAAATTCATTAATATTTTAGACATGAACTATCTAAAACACCTTGGTGAAACATACTCGCAGTCTGTTTTTCCAATCAATTCAGTTATTGAGATATACCTCCATTTTCATTTGTTCATTTTGAGGCTAGGGGTCCTAGCTGTACTGCATCTACTCTGGAGTCAGATATGTGTCAATTTTATTGATGTTTATGCTTATTGTGCTCAGTTGTTTCTAATGGAAAATCAGTCTAAGTTGTTTCTCTCTTTCAAATGTTTTTTATCATGAAATAAAGAATCAATTCGGTTTTCCAATTATTCTTTGCAAAGTGATAACGCCTGTCAATATTTGTCTCAGTTCTTTAAAACATTTGTAGATTCTCTTGACATTCTTCACCAATCATTATGTGATCATGCCCAACAGCAAACCAGGTTGCCCAATGCAAAATGTTGATATCTTTACCAAAGCCGCTGGAACACACTTGATTCACTGTATCTAATATTGGGAAGTAAATATTCACGGAAGGTAGAATGATAAACACCCAAACATTTGGGAAATCCAACCTCAAAAGCTAGCTATTAAGGAGATAGAACCCAACACTTAAATACTCTATAATACTCGATTTGGGACTTCGGTACCCCATATTACTCAAGTCCCAATCTTAGATTCAGGCCTAGATGAACCTTGACTCATCTAGGTTTAGAATTTAAATCATAATTACATGTGGTCTTTTGGATCACTTGGATGTGTATACTCTAAGTAAAAAACCCTATGCAAATCAATAAGCTACATTTAAACATCTATATGATGCATGAGCATTTTGTCTTAGCTGTGGAATGCATCATAGGATAGTTATATTAATTCAGTCTTGTAACTTGTACTTAAATCCAGTCTGCCTGCTATGGTCATAATTCATTTTGTAAACAGGACTGGGGGGAATGCATTTGGTATTATTCAAGGTTGAAGGGAACCACCGGTTACCACCTACTGCTCTTTCACCTGGAGACATGGTTTGTGTAAGAACGTATGACAGCACGGGTGCAATTACAACTTCTTGCATACAAGGATTTGTAAACAGTTTTGGAGATGATGGCTATAGTATTACAGTTGCTTTAGAGTCACGCCATGGTGATCCTACATTCTCTAAACTATTTGGGAAGAATGTGCGCATTGACCGTATTCAAGGACTGGCTGATACGCTTACCTATGAGGTATTGCAATCTATTTTGTGATTTCTTGGATGAGTGTTGTTAACAACGCAATCTTTCTAACACATTCTCTATTGTTAGTTAAAATTTATTGAAAATTACAAAATCATGAGATGAGAGGGACTCATTAAATATGAAGTGGAACCCAGAAATATTTGTTTTCCAATCAATTTTATCCAATAATAGTTTTTCTTCAACAGATCGGGTTGCTAGCATTTTTTATCGTGCATTAGCCAAAATTTTTGTGCCTCTAAGAAACATTTGTGAAAAAAATTGTGAAAGGGTGCCATGAATTCTGTGAAAGTTGAAACTACGAAGTTTTCAGTAGGGATCCAAATCAGGGTGTAATGACTGTCTACTGCTTGTGTTTAGTCAAGTACAATAAAATAAAATCGATGGTATCTAAAGAAAACGAAAAAAGAAGCGGTCACCTATTAATTAGTTAATTCAACTATTTTGATTAGGAAGGTGAACAAGTCCAATAATTATGAACATGTTTACTATAAATTATCAATATGCATATTCCCTTGACATAATCCTAGTCAAAATTATTAAACACAACTTTACCTCTAGGCAGTTGTCGTTACATGTTGACAGTTGACAATATAGAGAGACTATCACCGCTGAGCACTCTTATCATAATGACTTTGCTCTCTTGTTTGCCTGGCTGGCTGTGGACATTAGTTGATTCTAATTTTCCTATTTATACTACATTGGTCTTCCCCAAGGTTATGGAAAAACACATAAGTCTCCTTGTATTTAAGAAATTCTATGATCTACTTAAGTTAAATCTTAGATTTATTATAGCTGTCATCTCTGCCTTGCCAAGGTGCTCTAGCGGTTAAGGAATTGCTGATGTTATGTACAAGTAATATTTATATATATCCTGTACTATTGATTATATGTTGATCGCTCATCATACATGATCATCTATTGAACTCTGATAGAAACAATAAGAATTGAACAAGAAAATTGTAGTGAACTTAGTGTTTTAAATATTTCTTTTAATAATTGGGAAGAATGTGTTGGTGATAAGATACAAAAAGATGGTGTATGTAGTTTTAAGTCATGATTAACAAGTGTATGTTCCTTTTCCTGAAGAAAAAGTCATTGGTTACTTCAAAGTTTTAAGTTGCACATTAACTGCATTTGATCTGGAAACATATGTACTTTTAACCATGAAATAATTTGTAAATGTTGCTCTTTGTTAGTTACTATCCTTCAGTTACTTTTGTTGGAAGAGTGCACGAAAACTATCTTGATGTCTTCGAGTAATTTGAAATATCTTAGATTATCTTGCGATTGGTTTTCATATTTGCTTATATTTTCGTCATTTATTTCCTCATTTAATACAGATTACGAGTCTAGTATTAATTTACATAAGGGTCAGTATTAAATGTTGTCTGACATCATGCCATATGAAATCAATACTGATTTCAGAATATTCTATTACTTATTCTCTCCTTGTCTTCCCTCAACATCTAAAGTCCTATAATTTGAACAACTTTATTTTATAGTGGATAGTTTGTTGCCTGCAGTTGCTGTCTTATTTCTTTTTGTTTGTTTTCTATTACCCTAGTCTGTTAATAAAGCATAGATCAGCAGCTTATTTTTTACTTTTGCTTTACATCCTTTGTCTTCCATGGTGAAAAGTAGTACCAGTTGTCCGTCATGAACTTATCTCTTCTGATCTCCTGTGGTCTATGAAAGTGAACAACTTAACTATTATATGTTGATAAAGTGAATATGTAGTAATCAATTCAATTTCCATTTTGAGTTGTGGGGTAAAACATGTAGTGTGATTACAACATTCTGCCACTTGCTATGGAAAGGTCAGGCATTGTGATATTTTAAAAAGTGTTAACTACCCAGCGCTACTTTCTCTGCCAAAAGGAAATTTTGCATTCTGGTGATCTCAGCTTTGTACAGATTAATATAATTTGACTCTGATGGTTATGTTTTTTAATTTCATTAAAATTTTACTGCTTAGTTCACTTATAAATACACATAATTTATAAGCTTGTGACTTTGCCAGCGCAACTGTGAAGCTCTAATGCTGCTTCAGAAGAACGGTTTGCGTAAGAAGAATCCTTCAATTTCTGTTGTTGCTACTCTGTTTGGAGATGGGGAAGATGTTGCATGGCTAGAGAAGAATCATTTCGCTGACTGGGCAGAAGAAAAGTCTGATGGAATTTTAGGAAGTGAAAGCTTTGACGATTCTCAACGGAGAGCAATTGCACTGGGTTTGAATAAAAAGAGGCCTGTATTGGTTGTCCAAGGCCCTCCTGGTACAGGCAAGACTGGTTTGCTCAAGCATCTTATAGCATGCGCTGTTCAGCAAGGTGAACGGGTTCTTGTTACAGCTCCTACTAATGCAGCTGTAGATAACATGGTTGAAAAGCTTTCAAATGTCAGATTAAATGTTGTGCGGGTTGGAAATCCAGCTCGTATATCAAAAACAGTGGGATCAAAGTCTTTGGAAGAAATTGTAAATGCTAAGCTTGCCAGTTTTCGAGAAGAGTATGAGAGGAAGAAGTCAGATCTAAGAAAAGATCTAAGACACTGTTTAAGGGATGATTCACTAGCTGCAGGCATACGCCAACTTCTTAAGCAGCTGGGAAGGTCACTGAAGAAAAAGGAAAAGCAGATAGTAAATGAAGTGCTATCTAGTGCTCAGGTTGTGCTTGCCACTAATACTGGAGCAGCTGACCCTTTGATTCGAAGGCTAGATACTTTTGACTTGGTAGTCATAGATGAAGCTGGACAGGCAATTGAACCCTCTTGCTGGATTCCTATATTGCAAGGAAAGCGGTGTATTCTTGCTGGTGATCAATGCCAACTTGCTCCTGTCATATTATCTAGAAAGGCCTTGGAAGGTGGTCTAAGAATATCTCTATTGGAAAGAGCTGCAACTTTGCATGAAGGGATTCTCACCACTAGGTTAACTACACAATACCGTATGAATGATGCTATTTCTAGCTGGGCTTCAAAGGAGATGTACGGAGGATTGTTGAAGTCCTCTGAGACTGTCTTTTCTCATCTTCTTGTAGACTCTCCTTTTGTTAAGGTATTATGCCCATCAATGATATCTCCATTTTCATTGAAGTGAAGGTTTCTATTTACATCTTGTCCTAATTAAAGTGTCGCAAACCTTTTTCCTGTGCTATTTTATTTTGCTGCTCTTTAATTTCTAGAGATAATACTCAAAATCTTTCAAGTGGTTTATGAACATTCCACAAAAGCAATCTCTCTAGAAGGTGTTATGTTTGCCACTGTTGGAAAAGGAACGAAAGAATCTCTGTTGAATACCAATAAGCTCCAAGTTTGATTCAGTTTAGTATAGCCTAAAAAAGGGAATTACAGGATGCCAAAGCTCCAGAGAAATTAGAGACGGTGGACTCTCCTAAATGCCTTACATTACACTCTTTAACTACCAGATACCTAGGTCCAGTGCAAGGGTCATAGTCAAGGTCTTAAATTTAAAACCTAGGTTTTATACGAATCTCTCATTGGAGCATGCTGAAGTGGCATAAAAGGGTCTTAAATAAGACTTGTCATACGAATAAAACATTGTTTTTCACTTTGCAAAGGTTGTACTTGTGTTAAAGTGTAAATAAAAAATTATAGAAGTGTACTAGACCCTTGCATTGGAGCAAAACTTGTAAGGCCTTAAAAATGATGTGACATTGTGGAACCACATAAATTAAAATAAGACCTTGTGATGTGACCCTTGTATTGAAGATGAGCTCGATAGACAAAATATAATGCTAGAAATGTACCAAAGACTACTTTTCATGATAGAGATTCGTCAAGAATTACTAGCAAATGAAAGATTAGCTGCTTGTTTGTTGCAATTTTATGGACTGTTTTACTTTTTCCATATTTTGCATATTACATGAATGGAAAGTTTGACTTTGCTGTTGTTGCAGCCTACCTGGATAACACAATGCCCACTACTATTGTTAGATACTAGAATGCCATATGGAAGTCTGTCAGTTGGTTGCGAAGAGCATCTAGACCCAGCTGGAACAGGCTCACTTTACAATGAAGGAGAAGCTGAGATAGTTTTGCAGCATGTCTTTTCCTTAATTTATGCTGGTAATGACATTGACTCTTGATAGGTTTTAATTTTGGCAATAGCTTATAGCATAAAACATTTTGGCTTGTGAATGTTTTACGATTAACAAGAAATTGCAAGAACAAAACAAAATAACTAAGATTGAAAGATGACAGGCGGACAATAAATGGTACTTTGGTCACCACCCCTTGGCCCAAGTACTATAGTGAATCGACCCTTAACATTAAACCAATGGTCTGTTCCAAATGGTGCTTTTGTCCATACCTTAGCGCATGAGTCTGTTCAGGCCAAAATCTACTGTTACAGTCAGATAATTAACCGTCTTGACAAGTAGTGGATGTCAAAATTTAGGTTTTCACACAATAATAAAAAATGTATGGAAAGAGTAGAAAAATAGCGTCAGCTTCTCTCTACTACTTCCAACCCTCATTAATATTTAAAGCATATTATATTTAATTCAAGAAAAAAAAAGAGGATATTACAGCATATTATTTTATGTCATCTTACTTCGCAATGCACTCAGGCTTTCAAGTTTTGAAACCTTTCTGTTTGCTGATGTTATATTGTCTTTTTAATTTGAATCTAAAATGTCGCGTTCACCTAACCAGTATGCTATTGTAGTGCAATCGGCCCCTTAATATATACTATTTGAGCATATCATTTTCAATCCAAGGAAAAAGAAAAAGATATTACTGTATATCACTTTTTGTTATCATTTTACTTAAAATATGTGAAAAAAAGGCTTAAGATCTTTGTTATTTAAAGAAGAAAATTACATCAGGAATATTTAGGTAATTAATGCTAATAAGTAAATAGTTCATAGGTACAACATATAGCAGTTTTTCGATACAACTACTAATGACCTATATTTAATACCTATTCTAACACTCACCCAAGCTAGAGCAAACAAATTGTATGTACCAATCTTGGAACAAATAAATTCAATTCTATATTTCCTTAAGGATTTTATTAACACATCTACAAGTTGATTATTGAAACCGACAAACGTAGTACAAATTTCCTTGGACAACAACTTTTCCCGAAATAAGATAAAGTCAAGTTCTGTGTTTAATCCTCTCATGGTACATTGGATTAGAAACAATGTGGACAACAGTTTGGTTATCACAATACATCTTCATTTGTTGGATCTCACAGAATTTTAATTCTTGAAGAAATTGTTTTACCCATGCAGGTTTTCAAGTGAGAGACGTCATTGCCCTATATTCAACTTCAGCATTAGATCGGACTACCACATTTTGTTTAATGCTTTTCCAAGAAATAATGTTTCCTCCAATGGGAACATAATACCCTGTAGTTGAGTGTCTATCCTTAGGACATTCATCCCAATTAGCATCACAATACCCAGAAATTTGGGTATTCCCTTTATTTTCGTACAACAGAGCTTGCCCTGGAGCCTTTTTGAAGTATCTTAAGATGTGGATGATAGTATTCCAAGGATTTTTCATAAACTGGCTAACAACACCCTCTGCCAAAGATAAATTAGGTCTAGTAATAGTAAGATAAATAAGTTTTCCAACAAGTCTTCCTGGATCAAAGAGAGGTTCACCTTGATCTGCCATTAATTTTTTATTTAGATCCCTAGGGCTATCTACTAGTCTATAGTTTCTTCCAAGATATCTAAAACATATTTCGTTTGAGAAATTACAATGCCTTCCTTTGATTGAGCCACTTCAATGCCTAGAAAGCATTTGAGACTTCCAAGATATTTGGTCTGAAAGTGATGACATAGGTGTTCCTTTAGTTGTGAGATTCTAGTAGCATCATTTCCTGTTATAATTATGTCATCAACATACATAATTAAGTAAACACATTTTCCAGGTGAGGCATGACAATGAAAAACTGAATGATCTACCTCACTGCGATTCATTCTAAAAGGATGAACAATGTGATTGGATTTTCTAAACCAAGCATGAGGAGATTGCTTGAGACCATATAGAGACCGATGTAACTTACAAACCAAGCCATACTCCCCCTAAGCAACAAAACGAGAAAGTTGCTCCATAAATTTTTCTCTTATAGATCACCATGACAGAAAGCATTTTTTATATCTAATTGATGGAGAGGCCAGTGACGTATAGCCGCAATGGCAAAGAAGAGACTCAAAGTAGTTATTTTGGCTATGGGAGAAAACATATCACCATAATCGAGGCCATAAATCTGAGTATATCCTCCTGCCACAAATCTAGCTTTGAGGTGATCAACTTCACCATTTGACCCAACTTTAATGGCGTAAACCCGACGACAACCAATAGCCTTATTTCCAAGTGAAAGAGGAATTAAGTCTCATGTACCATTATGTTCAAGAATATCTCTTAGTTGATCTTCATTATTTATAGAAGAAACTTACATCAAGAATATCTAGGTAATTAATGCTAATACGTAAACAGTTCGTAGGTACAACATATAGTAGTTTTCCAATATAACTACACCTATATTTAATACCTATTCTAACAATATCTTAGCAAAATAAGTTTTCTTTTACATTTTCGAAATCTTTTCATTCAACTTAATTGTCATTTGTGTTTGCTGATGTAATTTCCTTGTTAATTTGAACCGGAAATGCAGGTGTTAGCCCAGCTGCTATTGCAGTGCAATCTCCCTATGTTGCTCAAGTACAACTTTTGAGGGACATGCTTGATGAATTTCCAGAAGCTGCAGGTACAGAGGTTGCAACCATTGACAGTTTTCAAGGTCGGGAAGCTGATGCAGTAATTTTATCCATGGTATGATCCAAATTCAATTTTTAGATCAATTATGTGAACAATTTTCTGGTTAACAAATAAAAAAAAAAAAAGTTATTACTTAGTGAAAAAGTAAAAGAAAAATTGCACTTACCTCTCTTAAGGTCTTCTTAAATGACAATTATATCCTTTCTATTTTCAAAAAACAATCATCCCCTGTACAATACTACATTTGTTTCTTTTTAAGATCATTTAAGTTTTTTCTGTACATACAAAGAAATGCAACAGATTTTTTCATAAAATAGGTATAATATTCCTAATTTACCCTTTTCATTTATACTGTACAATAAATGCATTTTAGTTGTTTTTCATTTCTCCTCTTATGATAAGTATGTAAATTAATTAGACGTTAGATGGGAAGTAAGGATATAGTTTAGAATATTAATTAATCTTGAACTCAAAAATGCACACGATACGACACTTGGAAAATAATGGAGTAATAAAGGAGTATTTGTGCCACTTTATTAAAAGCACATTACAGAGTACATGTCTATCTAAAGGAAAAAACTTACATACAGTGCTGTAGTAATTGTTGGCGCTATTCTTCAATCATATTCAGAGTTTTACTTTAGTAATATGCAATGCATTCGATAAAAAGCATATTATCAAGATGAAACTTAAAATATAATTGGAGAGCACCTATAGTACCTATTGCAGTGGATGTGAGTTTTGTTCTATATAAATTAGAGTGGTTGTGAGTATCATTTAAGAAGACTTTAAGATGATGTGAGTGCAATTTTCTCAAAACTAAATGTTTGGAAAGCGTCAGTGAACATAAGAAAGTTAAAATATGATAACAATACAACATTTAGAGTAAGAGGAAGCCAGTTAAATGAAGTCCCTTACATCCTATTGCCATATCATATAATCTCTTTCCAATAACTGAAGTTTAGTCATCTGAGTTTATTTTAGTCACCACATTGAACGAATGGTTTTTATTTCTCTTGTGCTTCCTTCCTTATGCAAGAGGTTTTTGGGTTTGAAACATGGACATAGACCCAATAGAATTTTTTTTTATTTATACTTTTATTATAAGGAATACTGATAACAAGGATCAAACATTTAATCACTTGGTCAATAGACACCTCTATTCTGTGTCATTAACTCACTTCTTAAACATTGATACTGTCTCTACATTGTTTCCATAATGTCCTCTTCTATTCACAATCTCATTTTACTTGTTCATAATTAACTTCTGCGTATGGGATGTTATGTAAAGTTATTCTTTAATGTTTGGTGAGATACACGATTAATTACTACAACCAGTTTGATTATTGAACCTTCAAATCCTGAGATACGTATCCATGTAAGAGATTTTGAATTTGAAAAACAATTTGACTATGGTCTTGCACATGAACTGACATAGTAGTACTTGTGTTCCCCCTTTAATAATAATAATAATAAAATAGGTTCGATCAAACACATTGGGAGCTGTTGGATTCCTCGGGGATAGCAGAAGAATCAATGTTGCCGTCACAAGAGCGCGCAAACATTTAGCTTTGGTCTGCGACAGCTCGACTATATGCCACAATACCTTCTTAGCAAGACTTCTTCGTCATATTAGACACTTTGGTAGGGTGAAGCATGCAGAGCCAGGTAGTTTTGGAGGATACGGACTTGGGATGAATCCAATATTACCTTCCATTAATTAGTGTGCAACAGTAGTTAGGGATGAATAGTTTTTTTTTTTTTTTTCTTTCGTGTCATATCAGAACTTGTATAGTTGTATAGCAATTCATAAATTCAACATTGTGTACCATTGTACCTCACATGCACGAAAATTGGGAACAAGAGCTCCTTGAAATTGATATCACATTACAGACCTGGTTTTTCATATCAGGTGTAATTTAAGAAACTGATCGTGTTTATATTTTATGATCTTGTACTTCTCAACGCGTTTACAGGATTAGATCGAGTCTAACGAACACAAATAAACATGCTTATGATGAAACCAATTATATAAAGTTAACTAATTAAATTAATGTAAATTAATATGATTATTTGGTTTAAACATACAATCTAGGATGATGTCCACTTTTTAAATTCTAAATTTGGCCATTATATATAAAAACTAACTAATTTAGTTATATATATGTAAAATCTTGTCGATTTGGTCTGTCCCTTTAGTCTTTTTTAAATACATTTTTAATTTGGTATCTATATGTATAGTGCATTTTTAATTTGATCCCTGTCACCAAATTAAAATAGATTGCATTTATACGAATTAAATCTTCGAGCGTAAACCTCATACAGAAAAAAAAATTAAGGATGTAATCAGAACTAAATCAAATATAATTTACGTATATAAATTGATTTAAAAAGTTTTTACCTATAGGAGAAAATTGTTACACAAACGTGGTTACGTATAATGAAGTTTATTATCTAACTTTATCATCAAATATAACTTACATATATAAATTGATTTAAAAAGTTTTTACCTATAGGAGAATATTATAGAAAATTGTTACACAAACGTAGTTAGGTATAATGAAGTTTATTATCTAACTTTATCATATTTTACGAGATTGTTGAAACATATAAAGTCATGATTATAAAAAAAAATTATATATTAATTAGAATATATTTAATTAAGGTTATGGTCATTTATAAATTTGGATACTTATAAATCTGATTTAATTTTTGATATATTTATATCAATTATAACGGGAATGGTAATATCCTGGTTTCAAATGCTGTAATGCTCAACCCCATTCCGATCGTGGATACAGTTGAACAAAGCCCTTCGAGATAGAATTTGGATCATCACTCTTTGAGTCTCCAAGGAAATTGTTGTTTAAGTTATAGCAAAACGGATCAATTACGGAATATTACACTGAATTCGTTGCATTGGCAAATCACGCCAATATTGAACCATCAGATGCGCGTTACGCGACTGCTTCAGTGGATTACGTTCTTACATCAAGCAAGAGGTTAAAGCTCAGTGACCTCCCTCTCTGATGCGTGTTGTCAGCCTGACTACACTGTATGAAGACAAATTCTCCCCACAAATGAAAACCACACATGACCCACAAAGCTATCGAAACCCTTTCCAAACATAAACCACCACCCCACCACTACATCCACCATCGAAAAAAAATTTACCACCATTACTACCCACACCAAATCAACAACCCAATCTCAACCTCAACCGAAATCAAAGTAAATGATTGGCAATGACAAAACAACAGAGCCGACATGAGAAGGGTCTCTGTTTCTGGTGTGACAAAAAATTCTCTCTTAATCATAAATGTCCGAATAGGCATTTCATGCTTTATCAATTAGAAGGGAATGATGAGACTAAGAAAAGATCAAACGAGTTCACTGGGTGCACAACAGAAGATGAAGGTGTTTTACAGTAGCTAGAACAACAGGTGATTGCTCATCACTTGTCATACAATGCCATGCATGGCACATCGGGCCTAACAACAATTAAAGTGAAAGCTTAGATTGATGGCTTAGAAATACAAGCTTTGATTGATGGAGGTAGTTCCGATAGTTTTATCCAACCTCGCATTGCTAAGTTTTTGAACGTGCCAGTGGAACCAACTCCAAGATTCAAGGTCATGGTGGGAAACTTTGACATTATGCCCGTAGAAGGATGCATTCCCCCATTAGAAGTATCATTGCAAGGATATAAAGTTCAAATTCCCGAGGTATATGTATTACATGTGATAGAAGGAGATTTGGTTATTGGCAACACATGGCTCAAACAACTCAAGACTCACACATAGTGGACTACAATTTCTCTTTTATCAAGTGGACTACAATTTCTCTTTTATCAAATTTTTACATGATGGCAAATTTATTACTATATTTGGTGATAATTCTACAATTCCCAAACAGGCTCAATTTTATCATATTAAATGGTTAGTAAACACTAATGTTATAGCCAAGGCATGCACTTTACAAGTAGAAAAACCAGAGGAATCAACTAAGGCAACATTGCCATTGTCAACAGACATGGAACCAAACTTAGCTTTGCTACTCCACAAATATGCCAAGGCTTTTGACCAACCTTTAAGACTGTCACAACATCGTGAACATGACCATAACATTCCTTTAATTCCAGGAGCAACTCCAGTGAATGTTAGACCCTATAGATGTCCTCATAGTCAGAAAGAACAGATAAAACTAATGGTGCAGCAAATGCTTGATGAAGGCATAATCTAGCATAGTAAGAACCCCTTCTCTTCTCCTATCTTATTAGTGAAAAAAAAATATGGCACATGGAGATTCTGTACAGACTATCGAACTTTGAATAATATAACAGTTAAGGACAGTTTTTCGATTCCCACTGTTGATGAATTGTTGGATGAATTATTTGGAGCTAATGTTTTCTCTAAACTGGATCTAAGATTCGGGTATCACCAAATTTTGGTAAAACCTAAAGACAGACACAAAATGGCATTTTGGACTCATCAAGGGCATTATGAGTGGTTAGTAATGCCATTTAGACTAACAAATACTCCAACCACCTTTCAAGGTTTGATGAATGATGTGTTTAGACCATATTTACGAAAATTTGTCTTAGTGTTCTTTGACGATATCTTAGTCTATAGTCCCTCATGGAAGGAGCATTTGCAGCATTTAGACATAGTGCTACAGCTACTGCAAAAGGAATCATTATATGTAAAGTTATCCAAATGCTCCTTTGGCACATCCGAGATTGATTATGTGGGCCACACTATATCGGTGCAAGGAGTACACATGGATAAAGAAAAGGTGCAAGCAGTTATGGAGTGGCAACAACCACAAACTATTAAACAACTCCGGAGTTTCTTAGGCCTCACTGGATACCACCGGAGATTTATAAAAGGTTATGCAATAATAGCAGCACCCCTCACAAACTTTACTAAAAAAAGAGGCATTTCATTGGATTGATAAAGCTGAACAAGCCTTCCAACAATTAAAGAAGGCAATTACTTGTCAACCTGTTTTAGTATTACCTAATTTTGAGCTACCATTTGAGATCGAAACTGATGCCTCGTGTATAGGCATTGGTGATGTCCTCAAACAAGGGAAGCACCCAATTGCATATTTCTCCAAGAAATTGTCACCCGCCAAAAGCAGTCAGCTTGCATGCATGAATTTTATGCGATCACTGAGGCTATTGCTAAATTCCGCCATTACTTGTAGGGGAAGAAATTCATTATCAAAACGGATCAACAAAGTCTCGAGTCATTGCTTGATCAGAATTTGCATACTCCAGAACAACACAAATGGCTACATAAAATGTTGGGTTATGATTGCAAGATCCGTTGAGAATGTTGCTGTCGATGCTATTTCACGATGCTACTTTGTTGCTTGGTCTACACCTAATCTTGAATGGTTACACACATTGAAAGCCGATTTGGAGAAAGATGACAACTTCCGTAGGTTATTACAACAATGCACTCAGGATCAAATTAACTATTGTTGCAAGAATGACATTCTTCTCTGGAATAATAGAGTAGTGATACCTCCAACCAACAATCTCATCCAACTCATTCTTAAAGATTTTCATGACAGCCCAAGTGGGGGACATTATGGAATCACTAAAATAGTTGAAAAGGTTTGTTCAGCTTTTTATTGGCCAAATATGCAAAAAGCTAAAACAGAAAACAAGCGAAAACCAGAACCTAAACTACCTGCTGGGTTATTACAGTCACTACCAGTTCCTTCACAGGTGTGGGAACAAATTTGCATGGATTTTATCACAACTTTATCTCTAATCAAAGGCTACTCCGTGATCATGGTAGTAATTGACAGACTAACCAAATTTGCTCATTTCTTATCATTAAAACCTGATTTTAATGCTAGTGTCTCTAGCTGAAGTGTTTGTGAATAATATTTTTAAATTACATGCTTTCCCTAAGTTTATTGTGTCAGATAGGGACAAAGTTTTCATTAATCGATTTTGGCAATAATTATTCAAATTGCAGGGAACAACTCTAGCTATGAGTTCAACTTACCATCCAGAAACGGATGGCCAAAGTGAGGTATTGAACAAAGCACTAGAAATGTACTTAAGATGTTTGTGGTATGATAATCCAAAAAGTTGGCTGCCCATGCTACCGTGGGCTCAATATTGGTAAAATACTTCAATACACAGCAACATCAAAATAACCCCATACAAAGCTTTATACAATCAAGACCCTCCTTCATTGGTCAAATATGAGTTCTTCCCACTGGACGAAGTGTCCTTCCTTGCAAGAAATGATGACAACAAAAGACCAATTGCTCGAGCAATTAAAGCGTAACATGACTCGCTCACAGCAGCTCATGAAAAGTTATGTAGATCCAACCGAAGATACTTGGAATTCAAAGAGAATGAACTTGTATTGGTGAAGCTTCAACCGTACAGACAACATACCTTAACCTTCAGAAAAAATCATAAACTGGGAATGAAGTACTTTGGCCCATTTCATATCATCCAGAAATTAAGCCCAGTGGCTTACAAGTTAGAGTTGACAAAGACAACTCAAAACCACAATGTGTTCCATATTTCAGTGCTTAAGAAATTTCAAGGAGAGTAGCAAACTCCTTATTTTCCTTTACCACTGCAAACTACAGAGTTAGGCCCCGTTATAGCACCACATGCTATATTGGGTAGCATGGTTATATTACAGAATGGCAAAGAAGTACAACAAGTCCCTATATAGTGGGATCCAGGTCTAACAACAGATACATCATGAGAATCAACTACCGAATTCCAAATAGCTTATCCTCATTTCAACCTTGAGGACAAGGTTGAGCTTGATGGAGAGAGTAATGTAAAGAGGAAAAAAGCAAACATCTAGAGAAGGAGAGAAGTTAGTTATTAATAATAGACACGTGGGTCATAATCCTATGGTACTAAGAGCCAAGGAGAAGCACAAGGGCAATGAACAGGTGGAGGGAGGACTTTGTTTCATAATGAATTATGGTGCGTCTCTCTTTCTTCTTATGAGTCCTAACTGAAATTATGGTGCGTCTTTCTTTCTTCTTCTGAGTCCTAACCGAAATTATGGTAACTAAATGCTGCATGCTTTTCTCTCTCTTATCAAATTCTCTATTTGTTTTAAATTTTCCTTACACTGTTCAGGAGCCACTACACTATTTGAGTACCCACTATAAGACTAGTTATTGCTACTACAGAAATACATTCATTTTTGTTCATTACTAAAAAAGAATATCTTCAACATACTATTTAAGCTTTTCTAAAGAGTGATCTGTTGATTTAGACTTTTAGATTGATTTCTTCGTATTCTATTACACTCTTCCATACTCATCTTAACTAATCTCCAAGGCGAATCGGCTCTGATAGCATTATTGGATCTTTCAAGAAAGAATTCACTGAGAAAATCTTATAACAAAGAGATTTGAGTCAAACCCATTATGGTATTAAAGCCACCTCCTAACACAAAACTCTCAAACAATGTATTTGTGAATCTTTTTTTTTATATGTTATTCAACTTTTTCACTTCTACTTATTTACTTATTATAAAAGTTACACTCACATTTAGATCACTAATAGACCTCGTTTAAACATGTAGAACAATAACAAAAGTCCTAATAAGGCCACTGTGTCAGATTAAAGATTGGCTTAATCAGTAATAATAAGACCGAAGAAAACCATGGGCAAATATTTAAGGATATAGATGTCAATAATTTTGTCCGTAAATGATTTACAAGACATTATTGCATTATTTAATCCGTGTAGACAACCTCACCTAGTAAGACAAGACTTGGTTGTTTGACCAAGTAATTGACTGCCACCTTATTGAATGTAGAAACTCCAAGGATGTTCATTGAAAAACTGATGTTCAGTAACATGTGAAATACTGTAATGGTAGTTTAAAATTAGAAATTCATTACTAGAAAACAGCAATGCAAAAATCTGTAAATAGCATAGGCACTCCTTGTTCACTCCCATAAATAAGCAGTCAATGTATGCTCTCATGATCCTTTATCACTTCGTGCGGCCGCTTCAGCAGGAGTGCTAGTAATCATCTGATCAACAGCATGGACTACACTCTGAAGCTCCTCCCAGATGGCTTTATAGACCATCCTTTGCCTATCAACGGCTGATCGTCCCTCAAAGATAGTAGATACCACATCAATACTGCAACACACACCACATATTACAGCTATGTCCCACACAAGCTGTGATCTAAGTCTCAAATGCAGCTAATAGTACAAAAATTCGCACCTTGCTTCAAGGAAAACATATCTACCATAGGGAATAAAAAATTAACTAGACAAGTTTCAATTTGAGCCCCTTTTCTCTCTTTGTGGCATCAATTACACCCTCAAACTTTGAAGAAGAGATATTTAGCTGATTTGTGAGGAATGTACATGCAGAGGTTCGGGCAGGGAACAAACACATTAAAGAGACTATTATTTCAAAAGATATTAATATTAACTTTTGTTATCATTACATGAATAAAGATCATATCTTTATAATTGCAAGATCATATCATTATAATTCGAAATAGCAAAGGTCTTGTATTTTTAGTGTTGTTTTTCTAGTATCATATTTTTATTATTAGAAAATATCAAATTTTAACCATTTATTATATTAATTCCATTTTCTTAATATAAATGAATCACTCGAACTTTCATATAAACAAGCGGTTTCAATTCAATTTCTCTTTTTCTTATAGTTTAAGATGGTATTTAGTCTCTTGAAAGTTGCATATGCCTTAAAGGAGAATTTTTTTGGTGAATCCTTATGTTCCTTTCTAGGTTCGCTTAATGCTCCTTATGGTGGTTTTTGACGTCTCCGGCTACTTTTCCAATGACCATATGGTTGGGATCGTGTCATGCCAATCTACACAACCGTACAAGTTGCCTCCTCCGTGCAACCACTCCCCTGCAGTTGCAGCTCCATCGAAGTTGATTTTGTGTTTTGAACTTCTTTTCTCATTCGATTATTTTAATATTTTGTCAGACTAGGAAAAAGACCGTCTTCTAACACCAATCCCACATTCAAAACAAATAATCACATCTTTTGTAACCATATTGTTGTTAGTTAGTAATGAGAAGATGAATGGGTATAATTATTTCACTTGGATCGAAATCAGGCCTTCTTAGGTTGGGTCATAAATCCCATTTCACTAGTGACTGTACCAACAACAAATGATCGCTAACAATGGATAATTACTATTATTATTATTATATATATATATTTATATATATATATATATATATATGTATGTATTCATTTTACCTTTTATTAACTTAGTTACCTTTCAATCAAGAAAGATTTTATTGTTTGTATTGCAGAAAAAAAAATGAACCTACCATTTGATTAAGTAATAATGTCTATATAATATAAGTAATGCTATGTTTCCTTTATTAACGATTATTCTAGATGTACTTGAATTTGGTTAGTAAAACATCAATTAGAGTTGTTTTCTATCTTGCAAACATTTTCTAATGAAATCAAAAACATAATTAGATATATTCATATGAGCTTTTCATAGTGACAATGTGTGTGAATACTTGTCTCACCAATTCCAATCGTTCATGGCATCCAATGACATATTTCATCAAACTTGATGTCTTCATACTCCTTGGCAGAATAGAATCGTTGATCACAAAAACATGCACATCCTCATTCCCCTCTATACAATCTTCCCCATGAATATTTGGTTCCACATGATAAAAAGGGTATTGTGAAACAATATCTTGCTTAACAGTTCAAGATAAAAGACCTTGGTACATTGCAATACTTCCTTATTGAAGTTGCTCAATCCAAGTATGTTTTGGTCATATAATAGAGGAAATATGGATATTTTAGAACACCCGGGATGTTAAATGCTAAGCCAATAGACAAACCAATGGATCTAAGTATCAAACTTGTACCTAACTAAGGAGAGTTGCATTTAGACCTCGGGAGATCCAGACGTTCGTAAGCTATGTCTTTGTAACTCATCCTAACATTGCTTCTAGAGTAAGTATAGTAAATCAACTTTTAAAACTCTCCTTGTCAAGAACATTGGGATACAAATGTGCGAATCCTAAGATATATTAAGAATGCTCTTGGCAAAATCCTTATTTGCAAAGACAAAAGAAATACTCAATACTCAAATTGCTAGGTACTTGATGCTGACTGGTATAAAGTTGCTTGTATAGTTATACTTAAATTTGAACCTTACGCAACCTGAAAAGTACGTGATGCAATCCAACAAGAAATATTTGTATAGTTTACTCGTGAAAATAGAAATGGAGGCATCGGCCAAAAGGCCAGGTAGTACAGCTCAATAGTCAAGACCATTCTGGGGTGTGAGTGAGAGGTGAAGTGTATACTTCTTCAAGGATTTCTGTTTGCAACAATATATGTTACGTTATCGAATTTCTATGCTGTTCATCTCATGATGTATTTTAAGAGAGTTTACATTTCTGATAGGGATTAGGGAGGTTTACTAGCTTATTGCCTTTTGAGGATTTTATGCACCTTGTTGCCATTAAGTTTCTATGTTTCAGAGGATATCTAATCCCTGCCAAAAAACCTTTAAGCAAAAGAATAATTTAAACTCTAAGAACGCTTAAAAGGAAATCTGACCTAACATGGCGACCATCGCCATAAGCATCCTTCACGGTGACAGATTCTGCATTGAGTTGTTCCTTTATCTGTTGGGGAAAATTGACATTTAAAAGGTATGTGAGAAAATATTGTTGTGTATGGAGTGAACAGCTTGTTATGCGTGGGAAAGAATACCTTGTTGTGCATGGACTGAATGAGAGGCAAGTCGACGGAGCCAGCATCGTTGACATGGGTGGCGCGTGAAGTGAAGTTGCGAAGAGAATTGATGGGGAATAGGTTAAGCGGTGAAAGAAGTGGAGTATTGCGAAGGAGGGTTTTTGAAGCAGATGCGGAGGTGAGAGGAGTGGGAGAGAGAATGGATTTGTAGGGTTTGACGAGAAGAGGAAGAGCTTGTCGCAGAAAGGTAGTGTTGGCTGAGAGCGAGAACACCTGAGACCGCATCCTTACGGAATCTCTAATCTTCTCTGCTCTGCCTCCTTCCTCCTTGGATATGGATGGGATAAAGATACCACGCCTGCCGTTGCCTTCCTCTCCACTAACCAACCATTATATTTCTTTCACTTCTATTTTCAATTATTTTAGTTTTATACAAAATTAATTTAGTTTCTTATTTTAAAAGCAAATGAAAAATAACTTTTTTTTAATTCAAAATTATTTACGTTAATAATAATTCCAGTATGTCTAATTGTGTATACATATTTATTTCTTTTGAGCATACAAGTCTTTTAAAAATTTTATGTCATAGACATAAAACTATAAGCGGATAATATTGATTTTAATAATATTATGTAGTGAATTTGAAGTTGGAAGAATAATTTTATATATTAATAATTACAAATTATTATAAGAAAGTTTTTACTAAACTTTTACTAGGTTAAAATATCTATTCTTAAAGTTTCAGTATATTTTCACTTTCTTTCTTATTTTTTTTCTTCTTTTAAGTTTAAAAGAAAAATCAACGATGTATTATTAAATAGATTGGATGTCTACGACATATGATGGAAAATATTTAAGTTTGACAAGACATAAAAAAAAAGGAAGAAATAGTTGTCTTTTAGTTTTAATTTTTTAATTAAGTTTAACTTTTTAGTGAAATGAGTGTGTTATGTTTTTTAGTAATGATTTTTGGGTTTTATAGATGAAATATTGAGTAGAAATCTATTTTTAGAATATGTTTCAACCTTCAAATTAATATGAGTATAAAAAAGTTTATGAATATTGTTTAATGTGATATTGGTGGGTATTTAATGTGATATTTTTTTATTATCATTTAGTACGGAATAATACCAAAAGTTATGTGGAAAGAAAAGTAGAAAGACAAAATAATTACCAAACATTCACTTCTTTTTTATAATTTAGTAGTAGGCTTAAATTTTATAATATTAAAGGATTTTAAAATGTTTTGGTTGAAGTACAATATTTTATTAATTATTTGATTTTAGTTATATTATTTTTTTAGGATATGTTTTGATTGAGGAGTAGATTTATAGAAGTGGATTTGAGATAATTTGAAATTAAAGTGTGTGAAAAGTTTGATTGTTTTAATTAAGAAAAAAAATGATAAGATTTAAATGGAATGTTTATGAATAATGTGATAGATATGATAATATTTTAATATACTAAATTATAAAATTATTTTTCCTCTCACTTCTCCGGCAAATCTCATCTAAAATGGAAATTTTTTTTCATTATTTATTATTATTTTTTAATTCATAAATTAACTACTTTCTTTGTCATCAGTAATCAGTTTTTCTTTTTCTGTTGATGCAACAGGACCCTTAAAATTTTAATGATAAATGGTATAAGTATATGTAAATTTATGATATTCTAAAATTTTAATAAATCATGTATTTATAAAATATAATAATTGTACTGATTAAATATAGTAATTATATTGATAAATTGATTAATTTATATGTGAAAAATAAGATTGAGTTCCACTAAACTCTTTTCGTAACAAGTTTCTTCTCAATTTTTTTTCTTGTAAAAGTTTTGTATTAGAAAATTTGTATTTTTTTATGGTTATACAGGATGACCTTTCATATTTTAATTTTTTATTATTTTCTTAATAATATTTTTTCAATGACATATATTTGGATTAATACGATTTTTATTGAGAAATCAATTTAATCTATATAATTTCTAATTTTTTTAAATGACTCCATTTGTAAATACTTATAATGAAAAGAGTGATACTAAGATATAGATTCTCCTATATTATTAGTTTTATCTTTATTTTCTTTCCTTTGCATACTTTTGTTTCTTCTTGCGCCTCCTTAGTTCCTTCTTCTTTTATGTTTGTTCTGGTTGTTTGTCCAACTCGTCTAAACAACGCAATTAGAAGTCATGTGCCCACATAACATCCACATTCAGTGCAAATGACATACAGACCCTTGTACCTCATATCAATGTTATTGAAGCCAAGCTTTTCCCACAATTGGTTTAGTTTCGTTGTAAGAATATTTAAAATATTATTATAATTAAAAGTAATCGCATATACCTTATTGCAATCTAACCTATTTCCAAACCAAACATTAGATTTCATTTCTCTGTTATTGAAAAGACAGTGCAAACATACCTACCACCTACCAGGCAAGTATTTGGCCCACAACCAAATCCTTACCTACTACAGCCACCAACCACGGCAGTAACTATCCATATTGAAAAAAGAAAAATAATGAAATTAATAGCAGTTGAGCTCAAACATAAACTTTAATAATTACAAAGAAAATGCAGGTTTGCTTTGGTAATCTATAAATTTCTCTTTAAATGTGTTTCGAAATTTTATAGTTAAAATCTATAGGTTAAATTAATATATAAATCCCTATAGTTTTGCCAAGTTTTATTTTCTTATTACCATCCTGTCTGTAGTTTTATGAGCTGCAATTGCCGGTATATATCTAAAATTAAAACTATCGACTCAACAAGTTTTTTTTGGTATTTTAAGAATTTGTAACTGCAGTATCTTTTCTAAGAATCATGATATTTTAAACAACCATATTGAAAACTCTTAATACTTAAAAGGTATAAAGAGAAAAAAAAAACATTACACTTTGTAGAAAATTTAAAAATGAATTACAAAGAAAATATTTAATAAAAATATCTTTATGAAGAGTCACTAAAATAAATTTTAAAAAATAAAAATCATGTTTCCAAATTTAAGGAAATAAAAACTCAATTTAAATTTCTGAAAGTGACGTATACAGTTTAGTGAGATATATATATATATATAACATTTTTTCGGTAAACACACATCTCTCAAATCTTAAAACTTGTCTGTCAAATGTGTTCTACTTTAGTCATCTTTTCAATGAGTTTTTAACATTTTTATTAGTTGTGAATTGTGTATTTTTGAAATATGAAAGAAAGAAATAAGCAACGTAAACCTAACCGACGGAACAAATTGTTTAATAAAATTTATTGTTTTTTTAAACAAAATAATTTAAACATACAGTACACTATGATCTCTTAAAAAACAATTTATCACTTAAAGATAATAATCATAAAGACAAAAAAATATAAAAAATTTATAATAGAATTTTTTATTAAAAAGAAAAATAAGAAGTAAAGTATATATTTAAAAAATATATAGATGCTGGTAAACTATATATGAAAATAAATTTTAAACTTATAAAATGAAGTTTTCTATAATTTGATTTTATATAGTTAATATAGATCTAACTCTCTTTTTTTAAATAAAACTAGAATGCACGTATTTTTTTTTTTTATGGAAAACGCTTTTAATATTATAAATCTTGAACATAATTAACTTTTTTTAGTGTTATTGAAATGTTACTTCATTAAAAATGATCATTTTCAGCTATTTTGTTTTATTATTAAACTATTTATTAAATTTAATTGCAATATTTGTTAAGTAAGATAAAAAGTTAGAATTATGTTTTCATAAGTTAAAATTTTATAATATATATCTTTTTATTATATAAAATATTGGATATGGTAGATAATAGGTATAGTTACTTTCTTTTATAATATGTGACGAAAAATTTATATTACTGTTTATTTTAGTGTAACACTTCCAAAAAATTTACATTTATTTTACAGCCAAAACAATATATCTAGACATATCTTCTTGTCATTTCTATTATATTTCAAATAGACATATATTTCAAATTAAAATTTTAAATTTAATTATAAAAAATAAGATGCATAGTTTTCAAAATAACTTTATAGTTAACCTACACAAGTAATAACATCTTATACTATATTTGTGTAATACACAATCATCATTATAAATAGATTATAGCAAAACACAATACAAACAAATTAAGGTAAGTTACCAGTTTAAAAACATTATTAGATAATTACAATTGATCTTATATCAAGATTAACACAAAAAGACATCAAAATCATTTAACACATAAAACTCATTAACATCTCTTCATATAATATCCTAACATACATATCAAAACACCTAAAATATGTACTTGTCATATAACTCCAATATGTGAATACACATAGCCTCCCATCAATGAATCAATAATCTTCTATGACAAGGTTAGTCCCTTCAAACTTTCCTGGCCTGCTCTATTTCAAGTTGTAGTCACCCAATTCAGACTTCCTTCAACTCTTACCTCATAATATGTTTGATTCTTATTACTAGTAAAGTCAGGATATTAATCATCATTGAAAAGATACTTAGACAATGTACATCCTAATTGACATAGAGAAGAGTATTTTATTTCTTGAAAATAATATGCCTTAATCTTGACCACCTCAATCAACATTTTAACAATATTATATCATATGCATATATCTCTACTCATTAATTTATTCAATTTTCAATCTCAAACTCAAATATCTAAAGAATTACATAATTATCAATACTATTCAATCTCAATCATTTCTCTAGAATTCACAAATTATATTATAAAAGAACAAAACAATCAAAACATAGTAAATTAAGTTTTTTTAGCTTGAGCGAGAATCTCCTCGCTTAAGGAAAAATTTTCTCACTTGAGCGAAAATGAGTTTAAGAATAAATTCAGTTCCAGTGCTATTTTCGCTTAAGTGAGAATCTCATCACTTAAGCAAAAATGAACTCGAGAGCAAGTCTTTAGTTTCACTTAAGTGAGAATCTTTTCGCTTGAGCGATAATGAACCCTATAGCATGTTTTCATTTTTGCTTAAGTGACAATCATCTCACTTGAACGAAAAATGTAGAAAAACAGTTTTTACAAAATAGTTAACTATTGCAAAGTACCCCCACCATCCAAATCAACTTACAATTTTCTCATTGCAAACATACTCACAACTTCAATCATTTTTATTACACTACCTAGAAGTTTATCCAAGAATTTCTTCCATTTCAAAATCAATCATATAATCAATTTAACAACCTTTAACCTAGCCTAACTCAATTATGCCTATTTCATCACTTTTTTAATGTCTCTATTACTTTAAAACTAACATGTATGAGTATATCATATTGATTCTTTGAAACTATACTTATAATTAGTTCAATTCAACATTTTCAAAAACAAAGATCAATTCCCAACTACAACATTAAGGTATAGATTCCTACCAAGTCACAACATACAATACATATATAGTGGAACATGGACAAGTCTATAAACCCAAAATTAAACTATTAGATACAACATTGCAATCAATCATTAAGTATATCAACCAAATCCAGACTTGCCAGAGATTTTGAACATTAATGACTCAAACATAATCAAATTACATATCTCTTTCCTAAAATTTAAATACTAAAGTTTTTTAACATGTCAACCATGCAAATCCTTCTAATTAGCTTCCTTTACGGGAATGAAGCTAGAGACACTCAAAGGAACTCTTAAAAGACTAAAGTCACAGAGTCTTTGATCAATGATTAGATTACACTATTAAGATAAGAAAACAACAAAGACTTGGTTTTAACACCTCAAATGACACATGCAAAATATTCCTACCAACGACAAAATTAATCTAAAATCGAATCTAAAAAAGATGAACAAAAAATTAAAATATTCTAATGAAGTTTTTGATCAGACAATATTGCTTAAATTGTTACTATGAGTCTAATAATGAACTCTTATAGTTGATATAATGAAGGAATAAGTTAAAATATTAGAAAAAAAGATAAATTGAAGGGAAATAACAATCTTCTTGATAATAGTAATTTTATAAAAATGAAATTTGAATATCAGTTAAATAATAAAATATTCAAGTATTTTTTCTGAAATTATTTATTTAAATTCAACAATAATTAACCTTTCTTAATTTATAATAAAAAAATAGAATTACATAACTTTTTTAGTAAATTACTTATTGATATTTCTTAATTTTAAAATTTTAATATTTTTAAATTTTACATTTTATATAATTCATGCATTTTAAAATATAAAATAGTGCGGAAGATTATATTAGTACTTTCACAAATCGCACAACAAGTAAAAATAATATAAATTTTAGATCCATATGTTAGACTGTTGTGTGAATTTAATTTATAAGAAAATATTTATTTAAAATAATAAATGTTTTAAATAAATATTTATATAAGAATGAAATAGTAAATAAAAATATGTGTAATTCATATACTCAAAAATTATTTTATATTTAAATAATTAAATAATAGATAACACGTATAATCATATAAATATTTAATATTTATTTAAGTTTATAAAAATATTATAATATTAATAAAAATTATTTATGTCATTATTAAAATAATAAATACTCTCTCTATATATAAACACTTATTTTTCCTATAAAAATAATATAAATTATATAATTATATAAAAGTCGGGATTAAAATGTTTTTATTTGAAAAGATAGTGGATTTGATTATATTTATTCTAATTTACTCTGTAAAAGGAATGTAAACTAAAAATTTAATTTAGTGTTGAAGAATTAATTAAAACACATGAATACTAGAAAGTTCATACTCTAGTTTTATACAATAATTAATAAAGTAAATGCTATAGAAGAGTTGAATATAAAAAAATGAAAAATAAACACAAGAGAGTGAATACCAAATAGTCAAAATAATCATAAGACTCTAAGAACTGAGATCACTTATTTTGCAAATCCTGCTTACTGGCAAGGATTTCGAATATTCATCCATAACTGAGATTCTATTATATGCAATCAATTACACCCACTATATACACCAAATGGAAATGCAGGTGCAACATGTTTCGTCTTCTTTCACAATGCAGGTGCAACATGTTTCGTCTTCTTTCACAATTTGTTCCCTTTACTTTAGTGTCATTTGTCCCCTTTTATACACATTGGTTAGGAAAGAATAACATTTGAAGATAAGTTATGTGGGAGAAGAGATGTGAATAAGAGGAATAAATGATGTGAAAGAGTAAAAAGGGGAAGGTAGGAGAGAGACTACTCTTTTAAATCTGTTTTATTTTTTACAAATTATATTTATAAAATTTTATTTTAAACTACAGATATTTTATTATATATTTTTATTTTTAAATATATTTACTTTTAAATACATTTAAGATAAAAACTTTTTTATTCAATATTTTTTTGAAGTTTTCTTAATAAAAATATAAATTTTTTATTTTTTCAATTTGCCTTTTTAATATTTTAATATATTTTTTAAATTTTATCATTTTTTATTTTTTTTCATTAAATCAATTCAATTTTATTTTGTTTAACATTTGATAGTCATTAAATATTTTTAAAAATGATTAGGTGTATGTTTTTATTTTTGTGTCACCCTTGGTTGTTTTTTCAAATCTATGCTATTTAAAGTATTGTTTTGAAAATTAAAATTAGGCAAATTTTGACAAAGTAATGTTTATAAATATTTTTATGATATATATATATATATATATATATATATATATATATATATATATATATATATATATCATTTGTTTAGTTACCTTTTCATTCTTAATTTATTTTAATTATGATTTATTTTTAAAAGAGACAACATCTTATAAAGGTTGCATATATGTATTAAATATCTTAAAATTGTCTAAACAATTATATATATATTTATTTGAAAAGACTGTGGTAGCTGAAGGCATAAGAATATCTCCAAGTTTTTGTGAAGAAAATGTGGACTCCACTCACCAATAAACATGAGAAAATTTTGAACAAGGGTCGGTACCCGGTAGCCAGTTGCCACCAACCATAGTCTCTCACAGATCTACTTTTGTATAGGTGTGGTTCTGTCTATATATAACCACACTTCCACTCCTCACATTGCGCTCTTGCTCTATTTCTCCCTACCTCACTCCACACCCACCACACCACCACAAGGTACGACTATTGCTCCCCATCCTTTCCACTTTTCCTTCTTAATGCTATAATTATAAAATGTTCATAATTCCGCTCAGAATTATTGCTTTCAATGACTATTTATTATGCCTTTGTACCACAAATTTTACAATGTGAAATGATGTGATGTGGAGAGATGGAGTTGTAAAATGTTGTCTATGAATAACAGATATCTGATTGTTTGACGACATAGCCTTTTGGATCTAGCTGATCTGATCTACTCACTGTTTTGGTTTGGTAGAAAATGAAGATCATAGAGAAAATACACGCTGCCGCAGCTGATCCAAACAGGGTGGTGTTCTCGTTTGAGTTCTTCCCGCCCAAGACTGAGGATGGGGTGGACAATTTGTTTGAGAGGATGGACCGCATGGTGGCGCACAATCCCTCGTTTTGTGATATCACCTGGGGTGCTGGTGGAACCACCGCTGATCTAACTTTGGAAATTGCCAACAAGATGCAGAACATTGTCTGTGTGGAGACCATGATGCACCTCACCTGCACCAACATGCCTGTTGAGAAGATAGACCATGCTCTCCAAACCATCAAGTCCAATGGCCTCCAGAATGTGCTTGCTCTTCGAGGTGACCCCCCACATGGCCAGGACAAATTTGTGCAGGTTGAAGGCGGCTTTGCCTGCGCACGCGACCTGGTACCAATTCGTTTTACCTCCAAATTTCCTCATGTTTATATTATTCATTTCGTTTTTGCCAATCTCAGCTCCCATAGTTACAGAACTATATCACCCTCACTCAGACTCTGTCTTACCAATTCTAGACTTCATTTGGCAGGACTTTGATGGTTTATAGCTATTTTCCTTGAAACCCTTTTTTAAGAAAAGATTTCAATTGTGCACAGACCGACTCCTCTCTCATAACTTGTCAGTGTCTCATTTTTTTTTGTTCTGTATGAGATCTGCTGGACCAACAAGTTGTTGGTTGGAGTGATATTGACTAAAGCTGTTTTGGATGAAAGAAAGTGTGTGGGAGGGAGACCCCACTAAAATTCCTTGATGGAAGTTTGTTATTGGCAAAGCACCTGGATACTCTACTCTTACTGAAAATACAAAGAATGAAACTCTTTAAATCACAAGTTAATGAGTTCTGGAACATTATATTGCATTCTTAGTGATGATGAAACTTTGGTCTTAGTTCATACAATTTGATACTAGCTGTTGATCCTGCTAAGTTTGTTTGAGTGCTGATTTTGTGGATGCTAATTTTTTTTGCAGGTGAAACATATCAGAGCTAAATATGGTGACTACTTTGGCATTACAGTCGCTGGTTATCCAGGTTTCGCACTTTTCATTATTTTCAACTTCATTGTCTCATTATGTTAAGTGTTTTTCTGCTCTTTTCTCCATCATCATTTTGTCTTACAATCTACTGACTTTCTCTCCAGAGGCACATCCAGATGTTATAGGAAGTGATGGGTTGGCTACAGCAGAAGGTTATCAAAAAGATCTTGAATACCTGAAGAGCAAGGTCTAGTCATTGAATTAGAATCCACCCGTTTTATGTGTTAAATTTTTTTTTTTTATCAGTTCTGGAACATAATTTAGGAAATTCTTTTAATCTGTGACTTTTATTCTTAAACAAGAAGGGCAAAAAAAAAAAAAAAAATACGAAAGAGAAAGGCTGCATTCTTGGATAAACTTGGCTATTCTTCTACTAAATGAAAATGAAAAGTAGCAAGTGAGGGGTTGGCAGTGGGGAAGGATTCTTTTGTAAGGAATTTTTTGTTAATCTTTCTGCCTCTTTTTTCGGACCTACTAATTGAGTTCATGTTTTTTTATAGGTTGATGCCGGAGCAGATCTGATTGTCACCCAGTTATTTTATGATACGGATACATTCCTTAAATTTGTGAATGACTGTCGTCAAATTGGAATAACTTGTCCTATTGTACCTGGAATTATGCCCATTAATAATTACAAGGGCTTTCTCCGCATGACTGGGTTTTGTAAAACAAAGGTAAGAATTTGTTTTTGTATAGACCTAGTATTAAGTATTGGAAGCTTTTAATAATCTCAAGGACGTTGCAGGATGGGGGTCTAAAGAAAGCATAAAAAGGCACTTAAATGATAAATATTGATCTCTCTTTATACATGTATACTGGAAGAAAATATCAGTTGCGCTTCAGAATATTAATAAAAATTTAACCTCAACATACATTGGGAGGTAAAGTATTACTCGCGATTAGATAGATAGTTAACTACTACAATGTTGTGTTGGAGGAGTGAACATAATTAACTAGTATTAGGGATCAATGTTAAGATAAATTTTTTTCACATAATATGTCTTTCTTATGTAATATGTGTGTTCTTGTCACTTTTTACCAATTTGTTATATTACTCAAGTCCCATGGACTCTAATACTTTGTTTTATTTTCGATGACACAATCTAGATACCAGCTGACATTATGTCTGCTTTAGAGCCTATCAAGGACAATGAAGAAGCTGTCAAGTCTTATGGAGTTCACTTGGGAACTGAAATGTGCAAAAAGATTTTATCTCATGGAATTAAGACATTGCATCTTTATACACTAAATATGGAGAAATCGGCATTAGCAATACTAATGGTTGGCTCCTATGGCATGTGATGTGTATATTTTAGTTGTTATTTTTGGAAGACTTAACCTAGTTGAAAGTTGATATTAATTTCGCTTCTGGCAGAACCTTGGCTTAATTGAAGAGTCCAAAATTTCTAGATCCTTACCATGGAGACGTCCCACAAATGTTTTCCGTCTTAAAGAAGATGTCCGTCCAATTTTTTGGTATGTTACCTTTGGAATTGTCATGTCGTGTTCCATAATGAGTGAATCTGTATGAAGGATTTCTTACTTTCTTTATACAACTACCAAAGGGCAAATCGTCCAAAAAGCTACATATCAAGAACCATAGGATGGGATCAATATCCACATGGGCGCTGGGGTGATTCCTGTAACCCATCATATGGTGCATTAACAGATTATCAGGTGCACACGGTTACTTAGTGGTTTATTTTGTGAATGTTATTTAACACTTTTATTTTCTTTCCAGAGGATAAAAAAGTCTACACAATCGGTAGATCAAGATCAATTTTTTAACAGTACACCATTTATCTAAAATTAAATTTATTTGTACTTTGTGGAGAAACTAAAATTGCAAACTATCAATCCAAATTTAATGTAAAACATACTGCAGTGATGAATCTAATGAGAATAGTCCTTTAAGAAACATTGACTCTCTGCATACTTCTCTATTATGAATAGATTAAGATCGATCTTCCAAACTGTGGTCACAATTGTGTTGATATTGAATTGTGTAAAATTGTTGACAAATATAGTTGATGCAATCACAGTTATGATTCTGATGCCAGTGTGGAAGCCTCCAAAACCACAATGTTGTGGCTACAATTATGGTTGTAGTTTAAATTGCAATTTGAAACCTTGGATTTCATGTGAAATATATTGGGTGCCCTACATTGGAAACCAAGGGTTTGGGTATCATATTGTGTGTGATTATGACGCTGTATAAACTCTTTATTTTGAAAAAAGTGAATACAAAAGTCATATTCAAAGCCTAATTACTTTGTCATGCAAAGCCTAAAACACATGGAATAAAAAAATTCAAGGCAGAAGCAAGTGTGAAAACTACCTTGAAGTTTTTAGAAATTGGTACGTCTTGTAATTTGCTAGTGCTATAATTCAACATTGTTTTCTTTCAGTTCATGCGACCACGCGCACGTGACAAGAAGCTTATTGAAGAATGGGTAGTTCCCTTGAAAAGCGTTGAAGATATATATGAGGTGGAGTTTATTTTGCACTTCGAACATTGCTAGAGTAATCTTGCTAACACTTAAACATCATCTAAATTTACCCACTCTTGTTATATATATCAGAGATTTAGAATGTATTGCATTGGAAAGTTGAGAAGCAATCCTTGGTCAGAACTAGATGGTCTTCAGCCAGAGACAAAGATCATTAATGAGCAGCTGGAGAGGATTAACACAAAGGGCTTTCTTACCATCAATAGCCAGCCAGCTGTTAATGGGGAAAAGTCAGATTCTCCTACTGTAGGTGGGTGTAAAAGACATTTATTTTATCTATGCATGATATTTTCTGGACGTGGGTTTACAGTATTCTAGTTTGTACAAGGTATAGAAAGATGACTAACTTTCCGATTCAAGTTAGATAGTTGAATATCCCTAGAGGTTTGCATTTTGGAATGAGTTTGAAGAAGGTGCTAGGTAATCGTGGCAGGATGGAAAGCACAAACAGCTACAGTTACTTGTGTCTGGACCATGGTTGTGGTCAAATGTATGCCAACCTTTCCCCTTTCTGTCTTGACTTGTACATATTGTAAAGACGTCCCACATTGGTTAGGGATATGATTAGAATACTCGTACAACAAGATTTTGACAATCATCTACCTTTTACCTAGTTTATGGGGTTGAGAACCTAACATATCGGTGTTAGGTTAACTGAACACGTCCAGTTCTGGGATTCAGGAGTGTGCTAAAACGTCTAGATAGCAATATGGCCAAAATATTCCCTACAAGAATTTCAAAATCCTCTTCCATTGAGCTAGGTTTTAGGGTTGAATAAGGCTTATTTCCTTCCCCAATATTTTGATACCTTTTACTATTTCTATCATTTATTTTACAACTCGGTTACTTACAGTTAGGTTGATTACCCTTTGAACATGGTCTTCCAGTAGGTATCCCTGGTTAAAATTTTCACCAATGATAAGTAGGCATGTTAACCTTTAGCACTGGCTATTTGATTTGTGTCCTGTCTTTAATAACCTGAATATTGAAGCCTGTGATCGGATTAAATAGAGAATTCTATAGAAGCAAATCTAAATTCAAAGCATGGAATTCAGCCTTTTTAATTTGTTATTTTGTCTCTACAGATCTGTTTTTTTAATTTCCTAGTAATTTATTTTTCACGTTTCTTGTTGGTTTGTGCATGCTGCTTTGGTTTGCTAAATCTGATGCTGTTGCTAATGGATAACAAGTTAGTAAGGTGCCACAATTCGGAATGTGACTACACATGGGGAGCTGTAGTTCTGTTATATTTCTATTTTCTTTTTCCTTGTTTTTTGTTGGTAAAAGTTACATTATGTGGAATCTGATGTTTACTGATATGATTTTTGTTGGTACAATTTACATTACGGATATCAGTGATCGAGTGTTTTATTGATCAATTAAATTGTTTATATCCTAAAATCCTAAACTAACTTTAAGCTGATTAGGAAATACTATCCTTAAATTACTGAACTTGCGGTCAGATGATGGGAAGGGTTTTGTTTCAACTTTTGGATCAGGATTCTCGAGTGAGATGTGGCTATACCACTTTATATTGACTATACTTTCTTGTAAAACGAAAGAGGAAGATTGAACAGAATACTGAAAACAAAATAGGGACACAGAACATATATTGAGATTTTGTGAGCAGTGTATTTTATGACTGAGGGTATTGATGTCGTGTCCGTATTTGTGGGTTTGCGATAAATCATATACTAAATCCTTTGTGTTGATATATGGTCCAGGCTGGGGTGGACCTGGGGGGTATGTTTATCAGAAGGCATATGTAGAGTTCTTCTGCTCCAAGGAAAAGCTGGATACACTAGTTGATAAATGCAAGGATCGGACCTCTTTAACTTATATGGCTGTGAATAAAGAAGGGAGCTGGAAATCTAATGCGGGTCAAACTGATGTTAATGCTGTAACATGGGGTGTCTTCCCAGCTAAGGAGATAAAACAACCAACCATTGTAGATCCTGTCAGTTTCAATGTATGGAAAGATGAGGCATTTGAAATTTGGTCAAGAGGATGGGCCAGCTTGTACCCTGAGGGTGATGCATCCAGGAAATTGATTGAAGAGGTTGGTTTATAAAACTATGGTCCTGTAAAGCCTGTGTAATTTGATGGCTATGCCGTGTTTTTGTTTTCAACTAGATGCTAGAGCTTTGATAATTGTTTGTGTCACAGGTGGGTGGAAGCTACTTCTTGGTCAGTTTGGTCGACAACGATTACGTCAATGGTGATCTTTTTGCCGCCTTTGCAGATTTCTGACTTGGGCTTCTTATTTATTCGTTCTTTAGTAATGGCACTTGATTGTCAAGTTCTTTTCCTATTTTTTTTTTTCTTCTCAATATGATTATCCTACAACAATGGTTTTAAGTTGAAGTGACAAATTATTTTTGGGATATGCTTGTGTCCCATACGTCTTTGTTTTATCATTCTTCAGAGTGGCATTAGTAACCTGTACGTTGACTTCAGGAGTGACTCCTTCTTCTGAATTTGATGGTTATATACGACCGAATTCCTGTTTCTTAAAATATATTTACGAGTGAACTGTGAAAGTAAAAGGTTAAAATCTCGTGCCTTTTATATTTTGCCTACCCATTTCTTTGTTTCGGACAACCTCGTCTTCCAATGTTGGCATTCGAGAAAGATATCAGATGTATTCCAATTGCTAATTAGTTGATATCCTCGCTTTAGCAGTGAATATGGAATCTTGTTAATTTTTTGTTTAAGAAATAATGCTAAATTGGTTTAAAAATGTCTATAAGAGAAATTACCTGATACTTACCCCTTTTCGGAAATAAATTTTCACTGGCAAAAAAATTAAGTTTATACTTTTATAAATTTGTGCGAATTCTTAGTCAAACCCATTAAACTGTTTTCCCAACACGTAATGTATATTAGTCTTTTTTTTTTTTTTACTTACTATTTACTTTTGAAGAGAGAGTACTCACTCTTGAAGGAGGGATAGAAGTACTTACTCTTGGAAGAGAGAGAATTTGAAGATATTACAATCAAGTTAAATGAAGAATAAATATGATAATAAATATATAATAATGAGTTTATATGCACTAATGAGAGTGTACTTGGAATTGCAGCCTATTTATATTATTTGTAGTAGAGTTTTACCTTTAGGCATCTTGAGGATGAATTAATATTGTCCTTAGTTTAAGAGTAGAATAATAATATAATTAGAATGTTAATGTTCTATAATTTATAACCAGGTACCCTTTGATAGGCCAAGATGTATGTTGACTTCTACCCATATACATGTTGCTTGCGGTAGGTCAATGCTTTGTGAATGAGGTGTCTTCGGTAGTCTCAAATGTCTTTGTAGAGCGGATGATCTTGGTCTTACATTTTCTTTAGGCTCACCTTGATCCCTTATGTTGGATGATATATTATTATGTGAGTTTTATCCGGTTGGTTCTTGTACTTCTATTAGTTCATATTCTAGGCTTGTAGATTCTTTTGGTTAATCTTTTGGTGCTTTCTTGTCTTGTGTGTTAGCCAACAAATTTATATATGAAAAAGATTCATTTAGCACGCTTATAAGAAATAAATTTTTTTCCTTGTATGTCAATAAAATACCAAAGAAAAAATATAAAAATTTTATAAGGGACTAGCTTGAAACATGTTTACTACGATTGCCTAAGTTTTAATTCTTCCAAATATAAATTTAATCCGAAATTTCAACATAAATTTGTTTTTATACAGACACAATTTTCCCCCATCTCTCTGTATCTATATGACAAAAAAGTACTCATGGGATTGGCCAAGAAATGCTCTCGGCAAATCAACTTCAGTGGGCTGGATTTGCTTTCAATAAGATCCTGAAGTAGAGTGGGTCCCCCATCAAATATATTTTGATGCATTTTGCTCACAATTAGATGTTTATCTAGAACCATCATTTCCCAGAGAGTTCTACAGTTCTGTCAGAAACTCGAACCAGCATATACACTTAAACCTAAGATACAAATAGAGGGTAACACGAGAAGTGACGCCATACAAAATCATATACAAATTTAGAATCACAGTCACAAAAGGAAAAATAAAAGAGTAGAGACTACAACTACACTGAGATTTTTTCAAATTACACTTATATATTGTTTTCACCATAACACAGAACTCCTTTACCAAAGGCCTACCAGGAATGCAAGTGTAATACTTTCAAAATTTAAGAAAGTAAATGAATAATGTGAAAATGGATGACCATATAATTCTTTAAAACAACAGGAAGGTTTGTGTAGAATTTTCTTAAAAAAAGAAAAAAATAAATACTGGAGTTCCAATGTAATTTGAGAAAACCACAAGGGATGTCAGTGTAATTTAGTAAAAAAAAAAAAAAAATAAAATTACAAAGC